>JAEEGL016818496.1_pt1 | contig 12330 bp, 13 predicted proteins | sample 9134231 | NCBI WGS metagenome assembly JAEEGL01 (sample SAMN16246548, study PRJNA631951) | gut metagenome | biome: gut microbiome; feature: rumen; material: fiber-attached | host: Bos | place: Iran: Karaj | collected 2018-10 | reverse complement strand
TTAAAGTATCAAAAGTAGTTACAAATCCAATACCAGTTCCACCACTATCCTTGTGAGTTGTAACCTGTTCTTTTCCGAGTTTTAGTAATGTATCAATCTCAAATTCTATTCCAGAATCATAGATTTTTATTTCATATATATCATCAATTTTATTAAATTCTAGTTTAATCTTTCGTTCATTTCTATCACTATAATTAATAGCAATTATTGCATCACTAATATGATCTGATAATAATGTTTCCAACCTATTACTATCAATTAAACTTTCTATCATATTCTTTATATCGCAATTAACGCATATTTCAAAATCTATATTATCTTTTCTTGTCTTAGTATACATATATTCTAGGAAATTGTCTATACAATAAATATTTGTTTTTTGTAACTTAAAAACTTGATCTAGTTCCTCTCTATAATTCTTTGTTAGATTATTTACTAAATTAATTATTTCTATATTTTCTTCCGCATACTCTTCATTAAAATTCAATTTACTAACTGCTTTTTCCATAGCAGATATTCTACGATTATATTTATGATTTATTTTTAATACTCCATTAAGTTCATCTTTCAAATCTTGTATTTGCTTTTCCTGGTCTTTAATTTTATTATTCAATACTTCAACTGTCTGGTCTTTTAGTTTCGTTTTATACTGTAAAGTGATATAATATTTAATCAAATTTATAATTAAAGTCACCCCTATGCAAATGCCTATTAGCATCAAAGTACCTATTAAAGTGTTTTGATATAATTGAAATAATATAACACCTGTAATAACAATACATGATAGTATGTTAATAACTCTAGATTTTTTTGAAAAACTTTCTTCTTTTAAGAAAGAAAAACCATTTTTAAATCTTTTTATTTTGAAGAATAAGTATATTAATAGAAACTGCAGCATACCTATAAACATATATTCCACAGCACTATTTTCCAAGAAAGCTAATACATCTCTTCTTACAAATAGATATGTTATAGCACTTGCCAATAAAAATGTTATCATTGCAAAAAGAATTGAAATAAATGCTGATAATTCATATATTTTATCTTCTCTGTTAATTATCAATTTAAATATTTTAAAATATACAATATAACAAACAAAATTTAATAATATTGGTCTAATATAATAATTCAAAAAATTATATAGAAATGCGTACAACACTACAATTATAAAATTACCAACCATTATTAGTGTTTTCTTTCTTTTATTTGAACCATTTATATTGTTCATCTTTAAATAAGCAAATGATATACACATATTCATAAAAATATTTTTGATGAATACCAAAATAATTTTTTCATACATATTAATAACCTCAAAAGTATTATATTTTAAGTTATTAAAATAATCAATAAAAAAACTCAACTATTATTTCAATAGTTGAGTTTAATTCTTATAAACCTAATTTTCTTCTTAAATACTCTAAAAAATCTTCCCAAGACATGATGTATCACCTCTCTTTCATTAGAAAATTTCGTATTTCTTTGTTGTTTTCTAATGAAAGAGTATCATTCAAACGCAGTAAACTAGGGTATTTTCGCGTTGTAGGATATTTGAGAAAATATGATTTTTTTGTATAAAAATCAAAAAAAAGATGTAACAAAAATGTTACATCTTTTATCTATTATTTAGTTTTATTATATGTCTAATCAATTTATACTTTATTGCCCTGTTTTAATATCTTAATGTACTATAGTTAATTATTTTATTTCCTTTTTTATCTTATCCACATAATAATAAATCAATTCAGTTGGTGTTGGAACGCCTGTATTATAATTAACAACAGCGGTATAATATTTCTGTAAATCTTCAATTGATGATTTTCTCCATGCATGTTCAATTGCTGTTTGTATTGATCTGCCTATTGTACTATTTCCTTTACCATATTTCTTAGCTAAATGTAAAAATACATTCTCACTCTCCATTCCTTCTTCAATAATATATAAAACAGCATCATGTATGTACTTTCTTCCAGTTAAATGTGAGCTTATACCTACTAAGTCTAATTCTCTATCTAATCTTTCTGATAGTCTATTTCTGTATTCTATAGGGCTTTCTTCTGGCATTTTATTATCTCTTTTTTCAAACTCTTTTGTTTCAACTAGTAGCATCACATTTTTTATTACAAGTTCTGGAGAGTAATCCTCTTTCAATTTATGGAATATCATATCCACTCCATTTTGATGAGCATAAGTGTATACAGTCTTAGATGAAATATTGGTTGTTATTACTATAATTGGTTTAACATTTAAGTTCATTTTTTGAATCTTTTCTAATATTTCTAATCCTGAACCCTCACCATTATTTAATTCTATATCTAAAATGATTGCATCTGGCAAATATGTATTAATTGATTTAATTGCTTCATTCATAGAACTAACAATATTAACTATTCTAACATCTTCTCTTGTATCAGCATAATTTTTCATGTTTATACAGTCTATTTTATCATCTTCAATTAATAATATAGTGATAGGTTTATTTTTACTCATAAGTGCTTCAATCCCTTTCATTTCTAGGTGAATTTGTCATAACTATATCATATTTACTATAAAATTACTACAAATTTACTACACAATTCTACATATTTCTCATTGCTATATTTATTAAGATTAAATTGATTAACATATAAAAAATCTAAAAAGAAACATAAAAATATAACCAAAAAGCATCAAACTATATAGTATTTATTGGAGTGATTTAAATGAAAAATGAAATATGTTGTAGAATTAAAGAAATTAGACATAGTCTTGGAATGAATAAACACGAATTTGCCAAATTCTTAGAAATAACACCTCAATATCTTGGTTCGGTGGAAAATTGTGAAAACTGTTTCTCTGTTGAGAAAATAATTCTTCTATCTAAAAAAGCCAATATATCTACTGATTACATTTTATTAGGGAAACGAGAAATCATTAATGAGCAAATTATACAAAATATTATGGGACTTAATTCAACTCAGTTAAATGATTGCTATTCTATAATCAATGCTTTAGTTGATTTAATTCAAAAATTAAAGTAATTATCTTATTTTTTCATTCATTACATTGACATTGTTTTTTATTTAATACTATAATTGTTTATATTCTTTTTTACGAGGTGTCTAGATGAATAATGATAATAATAAACCAGAGCTAATAGTAATGTTAACACATAACGATTGTACCGTAGAAAATGCTTATAAAATTTTCGATGAATGTAAAAACTCTAAAGCAAAATTTTGGGGTTTTAAAGAAAAACCTCTTCCTATAAATGAAATGAAGAAACTATATGATTATATGAGAGCTTGTGGAAAGACAACTTTTCTAGAAGTTGTTGAATATACAGAGCCAGAATGTTTAGAAGGTGCTAAAATGGCTGTTGAATGCGGTTGTGATATTTTAATGGGAACTATGTTTTTTGATTCTGTTAATAATTATTGCAAAGAGCACAATCTAAGGTATATGCCATTTGTGGGGCAAATCACAGGTCGTCCTTCTGTTCTTGAAGGAAGTATTGATGATATGATAAATGAAGCAAATATCTGTATACAAAAAGGAGCATATGGTATTGATTTATTAGGATATCGATATACAGGTAATGCTGTAGAATTAAATAAAAAACTTGTTGCAAATGTCAATGCCCCTATCTGTCTTGCAGGAAGTGTCAACAGTTATCAAAGATTAGATGAAATTAAAGAAGCTTGCCCTTGGTCATTTACAATTGGTAGTGCATTTTTTGAGAATAAGTTTGATGGTACCTTTGAAGAACAAATTAATAAAGTTTGTGATTATATGCATAAGTAAAGTAAAATAAAATAAATAAGAGTTTGAAACTATGAATTTCAAACTCTTTTATTTTATAATTTTATTTGTTCTTTTGGAATCAAATTATAATCATACATTACCTCTGAATGATTATCTAGTATTAATTCCTTATCTAATATATTTCCTGTTTTCTTTTCTGTTATTTCTCTATAAATTTTTGATGTTCTATAATACTTTTCTCCTTCTTTTTGGAAATGATGATTTTCTTCAACTAAGTTATAGCACCAATCATATTCTTTTTGGCTTCTTAATTCTCCATATAATTTTCCATCTTCGCACCATACTAGTAATTGAACATCCTGATCTGTATTGTTTTTAAACCTATAATCAACATTATTATAACTAATAGAAGTTCCTGTACTAAATGGCTTTCTTGGTCCTTCATCAGGTGATAATGCATCTGAATGATTATGGAATTCAACTATGTCCAACGGACTATGCAAAACTAGTAGATTAATTGTATTGCCAAGGTTACAAAGGCCTCCTCCTATTCCTGGTTGTAATTTATCACCTATAATAACTCTTCCATCTTTATAGCCTTTTTTCTTAGTAGTTTTTCCAACTGCTTTCCAGAATGAGAAAGTTTCTCCTGGATGAATTATTGTTCCATTTATTCTTTTGCAAGCAAGTTCTATATTAGTAGCTTTGTTTTCTTGAAGTGTAATATCTATGCCTGGCCCTCTCTTAATAAGATTAGAACTATGAGATGATACAACATTAGGCATCTTCTCTGTATTTTTTGTCTTTGCAAATTTTTCATTGCTTACAAAATCCTTTATATGTCTTTTACAAATTTCCTTCTGCATTGATATTGCATAACAAGTTGGATTTAGTTCACAAAATAGTTTATCTTTATTCCATAACATTTTTTTCTTTTCCTCCGTTTATTTCTACATTTCCAAGTCTATTTATATATTTTTTATTTAGCTTATATAACCTTAGAATTAATTTTTCTAAAGTTCGCTTTATTCCTTTTTTTCCTTTATCATAATAACCTATATATTTAACAAGTATATTATCTATTCCACTATTATTTGCTCCTAAAATGTCTGTAAATATTTGATCTCCTATATAAACAACTTCATTTTTATTAAGATCTAGCATTTCTATTGCTCTTAAATAATTACTAACATTTGGTTTTTCAGCATCGCAAATATATAAAGAATTTATATTCTTTAAAAATCTCTTAACTCTTGCTTCATCATTATTCGATAATAATAAAGTGGAAAAGCCAAGATTTTGAATTTGTTTAAATAATTTGTCTATTTTCTCTGTTGAGTCTTTGCCATGTGGTACTAATGTGTTATCAATGTCAAAAATTAAACCTTTGTATCCTTTTTCATATAATTTTTGATAATCTATAGAAAAAACACTTTCCACATACTCAAATGGATAATATTTTTTTAGCATTTATTTCTCCTAATTAGTTTATTTATAATATTACTATTTATTAGTTATTCATTTTTACTATTTATTTTTACTATTTATTTTTACTATTCTTTTGTTATTATTTTATATAATATTACAATAATATAATTTTATCTGTCAATAAAAAAGATAAGGAACATTTAATTTATAAAATGTCCTTATTCTTTTTTAGGTACATCTCAAGCGCTTTTTCAGGATTTTCATCACCATTAAATGATTTAATTGGTGAAAACTCTTCAGATCTGTCTACTTCTAATAGAGTAAACTTCTCAAAATGTTTAAATACATCAAAAATAAATTTTTCAAATTTAAATGAATTTGGTTCGCTAACAGCTACCTTCATTCCTTCTTCATTTATATAATTGCTTTTCTTAAATGCTCTGTGATAAGGTATATCAAGTGTAGCTGATTTCAAGAATGCTTCTTTTGAGAATAAATGTGACAAGATATTCATTTGGCCATAATTATAAAAACCTTGTTCATTTTTAGATTTTAACATTCTTGCTGGTAAATAAACAGGATTAATAATATCTGGCCTCCCATCTTTTTTTGCAAAAATCCATTGTTTGTCAGTTATATCTTGTTTTTGTACTGATTTTGCAGCTACTGATGATTTGTTAATATCAGCTAATCCGAAAAAGATTGGATCAATTATATCTAGTAAAATATTATCTACTCCTGAAATGGTTAACCATTCAATATTTTCTAATGTTTTGTCTAATTTTTGTTCTATAAATGATTTAAATACATCACCATTTCCATTCGAATCTTTTCTTAATGTATATATACTGTCTAGTATTATTTTTCCTTCAATGTTTACAATATCAATTGTATGTTGGTTAAAAAAGTATATTTTTTCTTTAGGATATCCAAAGTAGTCCCTTACTTCAAAAAATTCTTTTGTCATATCAGCATTTCCTGGACTTGTCATTATATACCAGTTTAAATACATTCCATACTTTTCATATACATTTTTTAATTTATCACATAACACTTCAAATAAAGTCTTATTTAATGGTAAATCTAATTTATATGTTCCTTTTGGGCCTCTAAAACCAAGTCTACTACCACAGCCACCAGCTAAAGTTATGACAGCAACCTTTCCCTGTGATATTAATTCTCTTCCTCTTTCCTTACATTTCTTTTCTAAATCTTTTGGCATAGTTGTTTTACTATAGTAAGGTAAAGGTTCTACTGTTTTATAATCAACTACAGTGTTTTTAAACGAATTTATATACAATTTACTTATAAATTCAAAATTTGTATTTTTTATTTGATTAATTAAGCTTTCCTTTTGATACTCTTCCAGTTCATCATAAAACTGAATCAGATGTATCTGCTCATTTTTTTCAAGAATGGGCATAACTTCTTTTAATCTTTCATCCATAAAATCTAATTTTCTCCTTTGTATCTTGTACTTGCTGTTCTTAAACAGAAAATACTTTTTTCCTTTCCTGGCATATTACTTTTTTCTATTACTGCAATTTCTTTTTCAATATCATATGGTACTCTAACACTTGATATATTAATTGGTGCTAGTTCTTTTGAGTCTAACATACCTTCTAGTATAATATATGATGCCATTGTTGAAAATGCATTAGTTTTATCATCATTTCCTTCATTTTGCATTTCATTTGGACTTCCAACACTACCAGCATTAAATAATGTTTTGTTTTTATATTTATATATTGCTGGAGTATGAAGATGTCCAAATCCCACAATATCTGGTTCCTCATCATATGCTTTCTTTCCTAAAAATGGAGTATTTCTAAACATGTCATCTATATTTTTTAATTCCTTAGTTGCATAATCATTTTCAGCGTTTGAATATAGCGGATTATATATGTAATCTAATCCGTAAGGAGATGAATGAAATAGTCTTACAAGTTGTCCACTTAAATAAAAGTCATACACTATTGGTAAATTAGTTAAATATTGTACTCTATCTTCACCAATTTTTAGGGTTGTCCAATACTTTTTCTTGTAGGCATTTTCTGTACAAACAGCTTCATCACAATTTCCTTTTAAAACAACTTGGCATTTTTCTTTGATTAAATCAATAACTTCTGAAGGTCTTGGTCCTTTTATAACTAGGTCGCCTAAACAATATATTTTATCAATGCCACGAGATTCTATATCAGCAAATACTGCTTCTAACGCTGTTTTATTACTATGAATATCACTAATGATTGCTATTCTATCCATTTCATTCCTCCTTTTCTTTAGATTTTTTACTAAACTAAAGTCTGAATTTTTCTATGCATATTATATCACTAATTCTGTTTATATGCATTACTTTATTAATATTATTTTCTTATTGTTTTCTTATTATTTTCTTAATCTATTTAACATTTCTTTTTCTTGTTTACTAACCCTATATGAATCATGTATTTTGCTTATTGATTTATTTTGAGTAAACTTATTTATATTATTGTTTTTTAAGAACTCATGTGTTTCTTTTGGAAATTTAATATATAGTTCACAAATAAGCCATGCCTCAGCCATATTTATATAAAACTTATCACTTGAAATTTTATTTAATAAATCAAATATTTCTTTAATGTATTTCTCTGTAACAAAGTGAGATAAAATTGTTACAAGTCCAACTCTTGAAATAAATTCTTTTTTATTTAAGCTCATTTTTACGCATTCATTAAAGTACTTCTCTTCATACTTTCTAACTATCTTTATTGAATTGCAAAATGAATCACATAAAGCCCAATTATCTATTTTATTTGCTTGTTCTTTAAAATGATTATAAAATGATGTTTCGTCTTTTATATGCGAAATAACTAATCCTTGAATCATTACTTCTTCATAGTATTTTTCTCCAGCAACTTTCAAAAAATCCTCATAGTTAGTTTTAGATATTTCTTTTGCTATTTTTCTCATTTCAGGGAGTCTAATTCCTATCATTTCGTATTTTGAATTCACTACAAGTGAACTATGAAATTCTTTATACTCCTCATCTCTAATACTAATTAAATAATCTACAAATTCTTTATATGTTTTTTCATTCCAAATCTCTGGTATCATTTATAACTCCTTATTGATTTTATTATTAAACATTTCTACTTATTGCATAACATATTTTGCTATTATTTCTTTTATATTTTTTGCATTTAAAGTTGGATTTTCTCTGGTTGTATCTCCACCTTCCATTATTAGCATTTTTTCTCCAGCCATGTTCCATACATTTATATAATATGAGCCCATATCATTTGCAGTATATGTTGCAGGAGTTACAGTGTCTTCTAAAGTTGCAATATTATCTTCAATTGTTTTTAACTCTATGTCTGTTAGTTTTTGATAGCTTGGTGTTCCATATGTTAAAACCCATTGTTCGTGATCCATTGTACTATATGTTTTATAAGCATCCTTTATATTCTTAGAATCCCAAGTTAATATACTTCCATCTCTTAGAAATGCCATTCCTTTATATTGGAATCCCCATGCATAATTAATATAACTATATTCTACTAGTATTTTTGTTTGATTCTGTTGGGTAACACTTTGACTATCACTTTGATTGTTGTTATTAGGTTCACTCTTCTCAGGTTTACTCAATAAAAACCATACTCCTACACCTATTAATGCAACTACTAATAATACAATTATTCCAATTAGAATTTTCTTTTTCATTTGAATCTCTCCTTTTTTTATTTTATATTTATCCAGTACCTTTTAACAGGCAAACCTGATGTTTCTTCTATAGATTTGTTAAATCATATTTAAATCCTACCATTTTGTATGTTTTTCCGCCTCTTCTTAATTTATTCTTCTTATATAACTCTCCGCCCATCTTCTCATAAAACACTCTAGCTTTATAATTATCCTTTAGGCACCAAAGGACCATGGTTTTATTTCCAGCATTTTTTTGCTCATTAATAACATGGCTTACTAAAGCACTTCCAATACCTTGTCTTTTTAAAGTGCTTTTAACATATATAACACAGAGTTCACAATCTATTTTTCTAAACTCTTTAGAAAATTGATTGGTTAAGGTATATCTACAAAATCCTACTATCTCATTATTTAATTCAGCAACTATAAATTCATTTTCTTGATAGTTTTTAAGTTCATTTTGATATATTTCTTCTACTTTCATACTATCAATAAATTTATCGTCAATTATACCTCTATATGCTGTTCTCCATCCATCCACTACAATATTTGCTATATCTAATAAATCTTCTTTTTTCACATCTCTAATTACTAAACCTTCCATTAAGACCACCTTATATATGATAAATAAAAAAGTCTTGCCAAAAGAACCTTTAAGACTCCTTCGCAAGACTATAATTTCTTACTTCGTGTAAACAATATTTATTATTGCCCTTTATCGCTCGGAATTAATCTCCTAGATAAACTCTTAAATATTGTTTTCATTTTACCATACATTATTTTTATTGTCAAAAGACTAATTATATATTTCCAGTTACATGTGAACCGAATTTCTCTTGTTGATCACCTTGTTTAATTCTACCATTAGCATTACTGTTTTTATATTTGCATTGTTTTCTAAATCTTCTTTGTCTTCTCTTAATTTCTCTCCAATTATGGACTCCATAAGTATCATTTATTAATAATAATACCGGGCATAACAAAACAGGAATAACAGATACGTCACCTCTAATTACAGGTAATCCCCATAGTACTATTATAATAATATCATTTATAACATATCCTATAAATCCATACTCACTTCTTCTTGCAAATAGATAAGTTGATACTACACTTGCCACCACACTTAAAGTACTTATTATAAGGTTTTGAGTATTAAAAACCTTTAAAATTTGATAATAAAGTACAAATAAAACCACTTGTGATATAAGAACCATTTTCAACTCATTGTTTGTAATGTCTTTAATGTATACAGTATTATTTTTATCTTTATGTTTAATCCAGTTTCTTAAACCTATTATCATTAATGGTAGATTGCAACACACGCTGATTATAACTTCTCCATAATAAGCATTTGTATATGAAATATAAGCATAAAAAAACATACTTATTATTCCAATAATATATGAAAAATATTTTCCTTTTGCTAATAAAATAGCAGCCCAGAAATATAATAATGTATATCCAATGTAAATAAATGTACCATTAAAGATAAATGTGGTTAATATAGCTGCAATGCTTCCAATAAGTAAGAAGCTTTTTTCAAATTTTGTCCAATCTTTACACATTTTCTTTCTCCTTTTAGTTAATATTTTTAATAAACGCAACTAATTAAGTATAACATAAAAAAACACTAAAATCAAATTTAGTGTCTTTTTTATTTATGTTAGTTATTTTATTACTCTATACTTTAATTGTACATATGAATCTTCTAATTGGTTGCATTCTAAAAGTTGCATTGGCATTAATTTAATAAGTTCACTTTCATCTTTAATAGATTCACCATCTACTAATGTTGCTACATCTTTTCCTCCGATTAATATTGGAGCAATTACAATATTAACATAGTCTATTAATTTATTTCTGACAAATTCACAATTTAATGTTCCACCTGATTGAATAGTTACTCTCTTTGCATCATATTTACTATATACATCTTCTAGCATATTCCCTAAATTTAAAGATTCATAGTATAAAATATCTAAGTTATCATACTTTTCTTGAAGTTTAAAAGCTGGATGATTTTTATTTGTGGTTACTAATATAAGTTTTTCAACCCAGTGACATAAATAATCAATTCCATTTTCATTTAAATGAGGTTTGTTATCTATTATTATAAATCTAACATCTACTTTTTCTCTGTATTCTTTTTTATCATTTACACCTATTTTAGCCATTACTCTTCCAGTATTCAATGAGTAAAAATCTGTTGCTTGTTCTATTTCGTAGTATTGATGCAATCCTTCTTTTACACCATCTATTCTACAAAAATCTTTATCCACATCTAAATTATCATTATCTCCTGTACTTATTTTTCCATCTAATGATTCAAGCATAAATAATGTTGTTATCGGTCTATTCTTTTTCATATAAAATCACATCCCTTTCCAAATATCTTATATTAATTATAAAATATCTAAAAAGGGATTTCTTGATTTTTCTTGCTATATTTACATAATTATTCTTTTAGAATTGGTATCCATATTTCGGTATCTTTATCATCATATAATTCAAAATCTATGTCCATACTCTGTTTATAACTAGTTGTTATAAAGAATTCTTTATATATTCTTTGCCATAATTCATTTATATCTTTCTCATCCTGTCCTTCACATTTAAAAACAACCCATTCACATTTAGGAATCTCAATTACTCTCATTCCTAATTTTGATTCTATATCTTCAATATCATCTGTTTCTTCTATTTCTCTTCCTATCCCATATTGATATTCAAAAACATTTTGAGTACCAATGCATATTCCTAAAACATTTTTAGTAGAGTCATTTGATATTTTTTGTAGAGTTCCATTATTCTTTAATTCCTTCCAAAACTCTGGTATTTCGTTTTTAATATCTAAATTAAAATCTTTAAGTATTGCTGCCACCCTAAAGGTATCCTTTTCTTCGATTCTATAATTTAACACTTTATTTGGATTAATAGAATTAAACTCAAGATTTATATCTACTTTACTATAATTTTTAAATTCATTTCCATTTGTTTTTGCAAACTTTGGTGCAACGCCATGAAAGTTTTTAAACGCTCTTGAAAAAGCTTCATGGCTCTCAAATCCATATTTCAAAGCTATATCTAATATATTTTCATTATTTTTTGATATTTCTTGTGCTGCAACTGTTAATCTTCTGTTTCTTATATATGTTGTTGGAGATATTCCTAATATAGCACTGAAGATTCTATGAAAATAAAAAGGTGACATTCCTACTTCTTGTGCTACTTTTGAGAAATTTATATCTTTATCTAAATTATTTTCAATAAAATCAACTGCTTTTTGTAATTCATTTATATAATTCATATTTTTTCTCCTTATTTATTATTTATATATTGTTTTTATAATATCATAATATGTTTTTTTAAGCTATATTTATTTTATATTAGTATAATAAAAAATATCAAAATACCCAAATACTAAAGTACTAAATTAATAAAATTATAAAACAAAAATGCAAGCACAGATTT
>JAEEGL016605592.1_pt1 | contig 12330 bp, 9 predicted proteins | sample 9134231 | NCBI WGS metagenome assembly JAEEGL01 (sample SAMN16246548, study PRJNA631951) | gut metagenome | biome: gut microbiome; feature: rumen; material: fiber-attached | host: Bos | place: Iran: Karaj | collected 2018-10 | reverse complement strand
GACACGGATACAAAAAAGACCAGCACGATGATAAACACCGCTTTTTGCCATGTTTTCAATCGAAGCACCTCTTTCTGTACAGAACACGATAAATATGTACACATTATACAACGAACGGCGCGATAAATCGAGAGAAAATCGAAAAAAACCGCGCCGGAGGGCCCTTTCGGGCAATCTTTGTACAAGATGCAAAAAACCCGGCCGGCGGCATTTATACACATTGCACAATTCCATTTTGCAGCAGAATATGATAGAATAGAAAAAAAGAATGACAATGAATTTGTAACCGGTAAAATGCTGAATGCGAATTTGCTTGCTGCAAGGGATGCGTATCGCAAACAGTGCGGATTATTGACCTCTGATGAAATCAGCTCAATTTGGGGGAAGAGACCGAAATCTTGATTTGATAAGATGCTCGATATAAAAAAAGATTTAAAGGAGTTCAAGAAAAAATCGCCATTACACAGTTGTAAAAACCAAATAAAGAGGCCTCGAAAGCAAAAACAACCGCCCGGAAAGGGCGGCTGTTTTGCTAACGTTTTCTCCGCTGCTAACGCAGAGATAACACAAAAAATGAACGCTGCTTTACCGGTCCGACTTTTATTCGTTATATACGGGCGACGACGCCGCGCTGCGGTATTGTCTTGGCGACCTCGCAGCTGAGATCCCGTTTGCGTAGCCGGCGCTTGAAATCGACGGGGAAAGCGTCTGCGCCGCGCCCGAAACCGCAGAGACCGCGGACCGCCGAAGTCCAAACGTCGGTGAAACCTGATCAAGATACTGTTTGGAGGACATGATGACGCAATACGGATGGACAGACCAATACCTGACGCGGGACGGCAGACCGTGGCTGCCGGTGATGGGGGAATTCCATTTCTCCCGTTATCCCTGCCGGTACTGGAAGGAAGAGCTTGAAAAAATGAAATCGGGAGGCGTGGAGATCGTAGCCACCTACCTGTTCTGGAACCACCATGAGGAACGCCCCGGGGAGATCCGCTGGGACGGCAGCCGAAACATTCACGGTTTTCTGCGCTGCTGCCGGGAGGTCGGTCTGCTCGCCTTCCTCCGCCCCGGCCCGTGGTGCCACGGGGAGGCGCGCCACGGCGGTTTCCCGGACTGGCTGCTGGAGACGGGATGGCGGCTGCGTTCCGACGACCCCGGGTATCTGGCTGCCGTGAAACGCTTCTGGTCGTCGCTGTTCATACAGGTGGAAAGCGACCTGCTGAAAAACGGCGGCCCGGTGATCGGTATCCAGATCGAAAATGAATACGGCTCCGGCGGCGAGGGGCGGGGCGACAGCCATATCCGCACCCTGACCCGGCTGGCCCGGGAACTCGGGTTCGACGCGCCCTACTGGACCGCTACCGGCTGGGGCGGCTACGTGGGCGACCTTCTGCCCGTCAGCGGCGGCTACGTGGAAGCGCCCTGGGATTCCTCCACGGAGGAGCTGCCCGCCAACGACTGCTTCATTTTCGCGGATAAAGCGCATCTGCCCAACATCGGCGCCTACCGGTTCGACCCTGCCCGCTTCCCGTTCCTGACGGCGGAGCTGGGCGGCGGGCTGCAGGTCACCTACAACCGCCGTCCCCGGGTCAGCGGGGCGGATACCGGCGCGAACTCCCTTGTCAAATTGGGCAGTGGAGCCAACCTGCTGGGGTACTACGTCTATCACGGCGGAACCAACCCGGTGGGGGAACGCACCACCCTGCAGGAGAGCCGGTCCGTGGGGAACGCCTGCGATCTGCCGGCGCTCTCTTACGACTTTCAGGCGCCGCTGCGGGAATACGGCAGCGTGGCGGCGAGCTTCCGGGAAATCAGGATGCTGGCCCTGTTTCTGCGGGATTTCGGCGAAACGCTGGCGCCGATGGACGCCGTTATCCCCGACGGCAGTCCGCGGGACCCGGAAGATACGGGGACGCTGCGCACGGCGGTGCGTACCGACGGCCGTTCCGGTTTTCTCTTTATCAACAATTACCAGCGCCGCAGAAGAATGAAGCGGCACGAAAACGTCCGTCTCAGCGCCGGGGACGTGGAGTTCCCGGAGATCAGCGTTGCGCCCGGAGACTATTTCTTTCTGCCGTTCCGTATGAAGCTCGGAAACACGGAGCTGCTCAGCGCTGCGGCCACGCCCCTTTGCAGGCTGCGGGACGGTTTTGTGTTCTACGCGGACCGGGACCCGCAGTACCGCTGGAACGGTCCCGCGGCAAAGGTGCTCACGCTCACCCGGGAGGACGCCAGAAACGCCGTCAGGATCCGCTTTGACGACGAATACCTTCTGATTTGCGAACAGCCCCTGGTTGAGACGGGGACGGGCGTGTTCTGCCTTGCCCGGAGCGATATCGAGCTGAAGAGCTTCCCCGCCCTGCCGGGCGGCGAAGAGGCAGAGGAGGGCGCCCCCGTCCGGTATACGCTGCCGATCCCGCCCTCGCATATACGGCTGCAGGTATGCCCGCGCATGCAGATGAACGACCTTTACCGGGAGTATGAGATGCGCCTGGAAGGCGAGGTTACGGGGGACGACGTGTTTCTCACGGTGGATTACGAGGGCGATCAGGCGGAGCTGCTTTTGGACGGCCGCAAGATCGCCGACGATTATTACCGGGGCGAACCCTGGGAGATCGGCCTGAAACGCTGGGATTTTCCGAAAACTGTGCTGCTGCGGATCTTCGCCATGCAAAAAGGCGCGCCGGTGTTCACCGACGAATCGCTCGCCTACGAAAACGGCAGGGCGCTGCGGCTGAACGGCGTAACGGCGCAGGAGGAATTCCGGATCCGCCTCTCGCCCGAAACCCTTTCCGCGGCACGTGGAGGCAGGTGAGAACGCGGCACGGCGCCGCGCCGCGACCGGCATTCTCCCGCATCAGGCAAAGGCTCCCCGAACGCATCGGTTCGGGGAGCCCTGTTTTATCGGGGCCGTTGACGCGGCAACCTGTGATGCGGTCTGCCGACAGGTTTATTTGTCTTCTCCGGGTACGGAGATTTCCAGATAACCGACGATTCGGGAAGCCTCTGCAAATGCCGAGCCATAATATCTTCCTTTATACCAGAGCATGAATTCACCCGCAATATAAGCAATGCAGCAAGCCGGCATGCACATTTTACTCAGAAACATCAAGCATCTGCTGTTTCAAACTTCTGGAATAAGGCAACACCGTAGTGACATCACCGACTTTAGAACAGATCTCATCAGTCGTAAGATCGCCGAAGAGAACGGTGTAACCTCTGAAGAAGTCAAACAGGATATGCAGACAGCATTAGCCAAAAGTTGTCCCATTTGTTGCCCCAAATGTAAACAAAAAAGAGGCGGTTGTCCCCGAGTTGACCCATTTAAACTGATTTTATCATAGTCAAATTGTGACAAACAGGGACAAAAGAAAAAACCCCGGAATCGTTGAAATTCCAAGGGTTTTGAGCAAATATAAGGGACTGTCAGCGCTTGCTGAACTGCGGAGCGCGACGGGCGCCTTTGAGACCGTATTGCTGGGATTGTTACGGCTGAAACCCCTTGCGGCACAAGGCTTCCCGGGCTTCGCCCTTCCGGTTGACCCCTCGGTTGACCCATACATTTTCCCACAAACTGTGTCAAATGCTATCAAGGAACTTCTTAAGCCTGTCCCAGCAATTCCGTATCATAATCCTTTGCTTGTGATTGTTTATGGTAACACTCTTTTGAAAGTTTGATCACTCTGAGAAGAATAAGGATTAACTAACATATCGTTCTGATATATGTAGGATATTTCCTGATTGCTTCTCCCTTGATGATGTATGCGCACCACGCCTTCTTTGCTGTCATATTTCCAAAAAACATTTTCCGGATTTCTTGGCGTAGTATTTTTTGTAATATTACTTAAAATACTTTCACCTTTGCCGTTGCTATATAATTTAAGATACTCTACCATTAAGTCACCATAATCACCATAATCAGTATTTTTCAATGCATATTCTCGCTTCCATGTCCCAACAATGGCTGTCTTCGCACCGGAACACGCACAGAGAGTGAAAACAAAAACAGCTAGAAGGAAAACTGCAATCACTTTTTTCTTCATAATAAAAACCCACATCCTTTTTGTATTATTGTAGTTAGATTGATTCCAAACAATCACCTACTTTTTATCTTCTGTTTCCTCGAATCCGTTTCCCAAACAAAATGCACACGGCGAAGCAGATTTTTTTCCCGATGGCAAAAAACTCTTTGCTTCAAAGTAATCAAAAAACAACATTTTATTATTATCTGAAATTAGATCAAGCCTGCATCTGCCATCTTTCGATTGAGCGTTATGGATTGTTCTTGTGTTAATATTAAGTAAATATTGTTTTTTTCCTGCCTCCATCCGCGTTGATTCACACAATTCACCATCCATTTTTCCACTCATACCTACGCATTCTCCTCTTTGGATTATATATCGCCTTAATAGTATCATATATCGCCCTACCTTGTCAATAGTCTGTTTTATACTTTTCTTAATCAACAAATTATAAGAAAGTGAGCACTATGGATACAAGGGCAGACGTAAAAAACCGAATATTGGAATTATTGAACATACACAACATGTCAATTTATGCATTAGCGATACACTCGGGGGTATCCGCTTCAACTATTAAAAGCATTTTATATGGCAAAAGCAAAAATCCAGGTATTGTTACAATCAAACTTCTTTGCGACGGGCTTGGAATCACTCTATTTGATTTCTTCAACACGCCTGTTTTTCATTCCGATATGCCGGAAGCGCTATAAAGATTTTATCCCTTGTTAACATCCTTCAATAATTCTCTTAAAAGGCCGCGACAACCGGTTTTTTTATACAGAAGAAAGAAAACCGCCCACGAAACCGTGAGCGGCGGATAAGCAGAAACTGATTATCTCTTGGAGAACTGTCGAAGCGTTAAGAAAACACGCCGGTGGCGTGTTTTTAGCTTCGAGCGCGGCGGGCGCGGATTTCCGGATCGGGCGGGATGGCGACGGGCTGGTCCAGCCGCTTTCCGTGATGTTCACCGTTGAGGGGATCGAGCCCGATACGGGGTTCGAGTGCTGCCACGAGGAGGATTACCGGGATCTCGGCGACGGCAGAGAGTATCTTGCGCTCTGCCGCAAGGCCTGCGAAAGCGGCGAGCTGCCCGCGTCTGTCAATATCGTTCGGCTGTATAAGACGGGCAGAAAGGGCGAGCGCATGGTGAACGCCACCCAAATGAACCGTGTTTTTCCGCTGGACCCGCGGGCGCTCGCCGATGCGGAATGTGAACTACGTGCGCAGGTGCGGCAGGTCGTGCGCTTCCTTCAGAATAACGTCCCCGGGTTCGCTGACGTCCGCGTCAACGGAAGCTGTACCACCACGGGGGTTCGGGAATCACGCCGGGTGACGGGCGACTACGTTCTGACCGCGGACGATCTGTTTGCGGGTCGCCGGTTTGACGACGCGGTTGTGACCGACGCCCATTTCTGCATCGATATCCACAATCCCGACGGCGCGGGACAGGCGGAGCGGGACGGCTGCCCTTATGATCCGCAGCCGTATGAGATCCCGTACCGCTGCCTGACAGCGGCGGGATTTGACAATCTGCTGACAGCCGGGCGCTGCATTTCAGGCGACCACCGCGCGCATGCCTCTTACCGTGTTATGCGTATCTGCATGGCGATGAGCCATGCCGCCGGGATCGCCGCCGCGCTCATGAGTGAAACCGGCGTTCCGAGCCGGGAGATCGACGTCCGCAGTGTGCAGGATGCTGTTGGGATCCGTAAAAACTGAAAGCAGGCAAACCGATGAAAGCGATTTCTTGAAAGCCCGATCCGTCAGAAATTGATTGCCGGATCGAATGCTCTGCACAGATATATTCCGGTTTATCGTTCTGACCTCCCGTGTGCTTTCAGGCGATGATACACATCAAAGAAACTTCTTTTGTCTGCCAAGGCAAGTTAAGATTTCGGGATCCTTACAGTATTATCGTGATATCCGGGAATCGCCTATTAATAAACGAATTCGTTAACTTCTGCGGCAATTTCACTGTTGAAAAGCTTAGCGTTTTATGCTATTGTTTAGTGAAGAATTGATTTTTCCCAATCATTATGATATAATTTTATTTTAATTCGTTCCCGTTATCGGATTTTGTCGGCGTCGTTTTGTAAGAACATGATCATAAGCGCTATATCGTATGTGAATTATAAAAATCAATCAGCGAGGTTGAGATATGAAGGGCTATCCATCCGTGAAATATCCTGCGAACGGGGCGTATCCGTGGAAGTACAAAGGAGGCGGCCATGATCGAGACAGATGAAGTATTGTACAGCCGCTTTCTTACAGAGAGAAACGAGGATGCTTTCCGTATCCTTCTGGAGCGCCACAGGGAAAGCCTGATCCTGTTTCTGAACGGCTATGTTCACAATCTTGAGGATGCGGAGGATCTGATGCTGGACGCTTATGCCCGGGTCGCCGCCGGAACAACGGCTTTTCTTGGCAGGAGTTCCTTCAAGACATGGCTTTTCTCTATCGGGAAAAAGATGGCTTTGGCGCATCTGAGAAAAGCGAAGCGTCTGCCGGACACCCGGGAACTGCTTCAGGATTCGGACGTCTTCGTCCCGTCGCCGGAGCTTGACGTCCTCCGGGACGAGCGTTACCGGCAGCTCTATCAGGCCCTTTCGGAGCTGAACGACGACTATCGGCAGGTGTTGACGCTGCAGTATTTTGAAGAAATGACCATCGAGGAATTATGCGCCGTTTTAGGCAAAAACAAGAAGCAGGTTTATAACCTGACGGAGCGGGCCCGGAAAGCCCTGAAAGAAGAATTGGAAAGGATGGGGTTTGATCATGCGCAGTACAGATGACCAGCTTCGGGAAATTATGCGCCGGGCTGAGCTCGTAAAAGAAAAGCGGAACGTAAAAAAGGTCATCATGATGAACGCCGTTGCCTCCGGCCTCTGCGTGGCGCTCCTGATCGCCGTTGCCCTATATCTCCCGAACCTTTCACCCGCGCAGACAGAAATGATCGAAACGCAGTACGGCAGCCTGCTTCTGGCCGCGCCGTATATCGGCTATGTGATCGTAGGGCTGCTCGCGTTTGCGCTGGGCATTTGCATCACCCTGCTCTGCGTTCACCTGAAGAAGTGGAAGGAGCGGGACCGGAAATGAGCTATGAGATCATCTTTCCGATCATCCTTGCCGCAACGCTGTTGATCATGCTGGTCTTTATGGCCCGCATGCTTCTTTCAAAACAGCATCTGCTCGTCGTTGCCTTCTTTGCGCTTGCGGCCGCCTGTTTTCTGTTCAGCACGCTGTATTGGATCGTATACGATCTGCTTCGGCCGGACGTTCGCATGCCCTTTGCAGCCAACGAGATCTGCGAATGGGCGCTGTTCCTCCTGACCGCTTCCTCCCTGCGCGCGGCCTTCCCGAAAGGGGGGCTCCTGTTAAAAACGGCATGCATCCCCGCCGCGCTGTTTACAGCGGCCAATATCGCACTTTGGATCGCGTGGTCCGGCGAGTGGATGCAGGATATCCTGGCGGGTCTTTCCCTCGGCTGGTTCCTGTGCGTGCTGCTTTCCTGTCTGCTCCGGTGCGGCGCCTTTTCCCGTGCCGAATGGATCGCGGTGGGCGCAGTGTCGGCCCTGTTGATCGCGGCGCAGACCATGACCTTCCTCCTGCCCGACAAAGCGCAGACCTTTGACATGATCGGCTATATCATCCTGTTTTCGGTGGACGTCTGGCTGATCGTGAAAACAATACGAGCCGTTAAAAAAGGGGATCGGCCGCAGCGTGGCCTCTGCCTTTCCTATGCCGCATGGGCCTGGGCTATGATCGCCATGTATATGAGCGGCGGGTGGTTTTATTACGCCGCGCTGCTTGTGGCGACGCTTTGCTTCCTGCTGATTTTCCTGGCGATCGGTAAGGAGGTGAGGGCGGAATGATCTTTGCTGAAAACATTCTGCTCTGCATCGCCGTTCCGCTGCTGATCGCTCTGCTTTTCGTCCGGGGCCATGTGCGGTACTTCGTGACGGCGTTCCTTCTGGGTATGGGCGTATGCCTTGCGGCGGCGTATATCAGCGGCTTTCTGGGTCTCGTTGCCGGTATGGACGGCAACGATACCTCGATCTTCCTCTCTCCGATGGTGGAGGAATTGATGAAGGTTCTTCCTCTTTTGTTCTTCATTGTTCTGTTCTCGCCGGAGGATCGGCAGCTCACCATGCTGGCTGTGGCAATCGGCGCAGGCTTTGCCACCTTTGAGAACTGCTGCTATATCCTGACCGCAGGCGCGGGCAGTCTGCCGTATATCCTTGTGCGCGGTCTGGCGGTAGGCGTCATGCACATCGTCAGTATCCTGGCGCTCGCCATATGGCTGATCATGGCAAAGAGGCTGAATGCCTTTTCTTTCCCGGCAGCCGTGGGCGGCCTTTCCCTGGCCATGGTCTTTCACGCGCTGTATAATCTGCTGGTATCCCGGCCCGGCGTTTCAACGGTGATCGGCTATCTGATGCCGCTGTTCACCGCCGCCGCGCTCTATCTCCTGTACCGGAAACTGCCACAGCTTTTTGAACGGTAATATACTTCGTTTCATTGTTCCGAAACCGCTGCTCTCACCGAGCAGCGGTTCTTTTTTTTGCACAAAAAACAACGCCGCTTTTTGTACAATTTGCCGATTCGGTTTTTTTATTGAGAAACGGGTGAGTAAAACCCCGGAAAACCGCAACTAAGAGGTGAAAACAAAAGATCATGGATTCCGGGAGGTGACGACACATTGAAATACACATCAGAAGAAGCCCTGGCCGAGGTCATGCGGCGCAGTGATCAGATCAAACTTCGGCGCAGCCGCAGAAACTGCCGGATCCTTTCGGGCGTGAGCGCCTTGCTCTCGGTTTTGCTTCTGCTGGTGATCGGCAATATGCCCGGCGGAACATACAGCGCCTTCAAGGGCACAGTCTACGGCTCGTTCCTGCTTTCGGCGGCGTCCGGCGGATACGTTCTCACGGCGGTGATCGCATTTGTGTTGGGCGTATGTGTGGCGCTGTTGTGCGTAAAAAAGAAAAAAGTTCGTACAATGCCTCCGAAAGGGGAGCATGAGGAGGAAAACCCATGAAAGAAAAGAATCTTATAATATTGTTACAGGTTCCTCCGTAAAGCAATCGTACAAAAAACTGTAAAAATCAATCTCTGCGCTTGAATATGTTGAAAAATGAACAAAAATTTCTTGAGCATTATTAATGGAGTATGGTATTAATTAAAGTAAATTAAATTTGTGCGGAAGATGCGTTCGTGCTGTTGATCCCTCTTGCGCAGCCGTCCGTGCAAAAATATATTAGGAGGAAATATTTATGCACAAAAGTTTCAAAAAAGCGCTCTGCGTACTGCTTTCGCTGATGATGGTTCTGTCCGTGTTCGGCGGTATCACCGTGGCGGCGGAAACAGAGACCGTTACCGTGACCTTTGACTTCAACGACGGCGCCACGCCGAACCAGACTGTAACCATCAATAAGGGCGCGATCCCCGCAAAGCCCGCCGAGCCCGCCGCAGAGGACAGCTTTCTCTTCGGCTGGAAATTCGGCGACGCATACGCGTATTACGATTTTGCCACGCCCCTTACCGAGGACGTCGTCCTGACCGCGATCCGGATGGAAGGCACAAAGATTCTTGAGGAGGACTTTGAAGACGGCTTTGCCTTCGGCGGGGAGGGCGATCTCAGCAAATGGTTCAACGCCGGTGACTGGGAGATCGCTGAAGAAGAAAACGGCAACCATTACCTCACCGTAGGGAACGACGGCGTGGGCGAATTATGGACGCCCCAGCTTGACCTGAGCGCTTTCGGTAGCCATGACCACTTTGAAATCGCCTTCATTTTCCGCACCTATGATTACGTTGCCGACGAATCGGAATATTATCATTACCCCATTTATACGGGATACCGCTACGGCAATGGGGAATGGAGAAACAATAACACCCATCCCGAATCTTTCGGAGAATCCAGAGAGACCTGGACCGAAAACAATGAGTACGTCGGCACTGTCTGCACGCACAGCGACGCGCAGCTGCGCTTACTTACCGACGGCAACGCCCGGCGCTACGATATCGACGGAGTCATCATTTACGTCGGCGGACACGATTTTGAATACGACTACGGCCGTACCGAGGATGGTCATGATGATTATGCCGTTGTAACTGCGTATTGCGAAAACAGCGACTGCACGATGTTCGCGCTGCCCCCGGAACCGGCTGACGACGCCCCCGACGAAGAATGGGAAGCCTACTACGAGGCCTGTGAGGCAGCCGAAGCGAATAAGCTCACAATGACGCTCAACGCGCCCGAGCATCAGTTTGAGGGCGACGGCAAATCGCCGGCCGCGGCGCTTGACGCGGAGGAGTTCAATTTCTACACGCGTTCCTCTTACCTTCAGACGCAGGTGGAATACTACGACATGCTGGCCGACGACAGATATGCGCCTCTCAGCGAGCCGCCCACGGCTCCGGGGTTCTATTACACGATGCTGCCGATCAACCTTGACGGCTTTGAGGCGTGGTGGATAGAAAAATATTACACCGTAGGTTATACCCGTACCTACGGCGAACCGCTCGGCGACGTGTCCCTTCCCTCAAATCTCCCGGAGTTGGAGTTTGCCTGGGTTGACGATACGATGATCGATCCCGATGCGGAGCTTCCGGAGAATTTCCTTATTTACGATCCCGATCTGATCCTTGACGTGGGCGAATACTGGTTCCCCGCGTATTATGAAGATACCAGCAACGGTTATACTTATGATATTGATGTGCCCGTACGCGTAGTACCCAAGGAGATCACCGTGACCGCCGTGGCCGCTTCCAAAACCGAGGGTGAAACCGATCCCGCGCTGACCTATACCTGCAGCGAGGAGGGCGTCGCCTTTACCGGTGCGCTGATCCGCGAAACGGGCGAGGCGGCTGGTACGTATCCCATTTCGCTCGGCACGCTTTCGGCCGGCGGCAACTACACCATCAACTTCGTCCCCGCGAACTTCACGATCAACGCCAAACCGGAACCGCCCACGGAGCCCTCCACGGAGCCTTCTACTGAGCCCACCACCGAGCCCACCACGGAACCCACCTCCGAACCGACCACCGCTCCCGCGGAGGAGCCCACCACGTCCGGCGGCGGATCCGGCAGCAAGCTCAGCTGCTGCGAGAGACTGAAAAAGCTATTCTGTGAGCTCTTCCAGTCCATCAAGGATTTCTTTACCTATCCCGTCCGGTTGCTCGGCACAATGTTCGACGATGTCAGCGCAGGCTGCTGATTCCCGCTTTGCCCGGTCCGCACGGGGCGTACGGGTGAACAAAAACTGAATCCCATCAAACAAGAGACAGGCCCCCGGTCTGTCTCTTGTTGTTGCGCGTCAATCAGGGGACGGTGTTCCTTGATCGGCGTCAAATTGCAGTACGTTTAGTGTGAAGACTTTACCGTCCAAAAAAAGAACAAAGACAAAACAAAAGCCCACGAAATTTATGCATAAATTCAATGTGTTCAGTATTATCTTGCGCGGTGGCGGAAAGATATGATACAATACAATAAAATATATCCCTGATGCACGTTTACAGAAAAGAAAAGAATAAAATGACTTACACTAACATCACAAGGGCGGTATTCATCGACCGGCCGAACCGCTTTATCGCGCACGTTGAAGTGAGCGGAGCCGTTGAGACCGTGCACGTGAAAAACACGGGGCGGTGCAGGGAACTGCTGCTGCCCGGCGCCGAGGTGTGGCTTGCGGCGTCGGACAATCCGCTCCGTAAAACCGCATACGATCTTGTGACCGTGCGGAAATCGAACGGCGTGCTGTTCAACGTTGACAGCCAGGCGCCGAACAGGGTCGCTTACGACTGGCTGAGGCTGCAGGGCTTTGACAAAATCGTGCCGGAATATGCCTACGGCGCTTCCCGCGTTGACTTTTATATGGAGCGGGGCGAAGAACGGTTTCTGATGGAAGTAAAGGGCTGTACGCTGGAAGTAAACGGCGTGGGGTATTTCCCGGACGCGCCAACCGAGCGCGGCGTGAAGCATATCCGCGAGCTGATCAAGGCGAAAGCCGAAGGGTACCGTGCCGTTCTTGCGTTTGTGATCCAGATGGACGGCGTGACCGAGGTCCGGGCGAACGCCGAAACCCACCCCGCGTTTGCGGACGCAATGGACGAGGCAAAGCGCGCGGGCGTGAGGATATTGTTCCTGCCCTGCCACGTGGAGCCGGACGGTATCCGCGCGATCAGTCAACAGGCGCTATAAACACAAAAACCGCAAACGCGGGAGGCAAAGCAGGCAATAATTCAGCCTTTGTTACAAAAAAGCGATCATCAGCCAAAAACAACAGGGGGAAATGATTGATGG
>JAEEGL016318178.1_pt1 | contig 12330 bp, 16 predicted proteins | sample 9134231 | NCBI WGS metagenome assembly JAEEGL01 (sample SAMN16246548, study PRJNA631951) | gut metagenome | biome: gut microbiome; feature: rumen; material: fiber-attached | host: Bos | place: Iran: Karaj | collected 2018-10 | reverse complement strand
TTGCCATGTTAGTTCCCCTCCTTTGCGTTTACATTGCCGTTGTATCTCGCCATGACGATTTCATCGTCAATGACTTCAGCAGTTCCCTTGCCCCACATAATTGCGGAGCAAATATCGCCCTCTTGCCAGTCCTCTACCCCATCGAAGGACCAGAGGTTTCCCGTGTAGTCCTCGCAGACCACGTAGTCCTCTGTGGTATTGATTTCCGTTACGATCATTGTCTTGGGGTAAAGAGACAGGTTGAAGCATAAATAAAACAGGAATAACAGCGTTTCCATTTAGCGCCTCCCCTCGTATGCCTGCCAGATATCGTGCCGCGCCTGCAATACAGACGGGCTTTCTCTGTAATAGATCGTTATTGGAGTTGCGTTGATGTAACCGACAGCCGTCCACCAGCCGTCAGTTCCCTTTCTGATTTCGAGCGAATCAATCATAGTCGTCCTCCTCCCTTTCGAAATCATAGCGGTGCATGATCCACCGCATGACTAAAAACCCTGTTAACATTAGTACGGTTGACAGTAGGAACTGAAAGCGCGTTTCCGTTCCGAACAGGATAACGCCACCCCAAAACAGGGCGAGTCCTGTGTTTCTGATTATGTATGGCATATTGTCCTCCCGTGGATATTAGTACACTATCATGACGCAAACCGGTTGTCAACCCCTGTCGTAATTATCAACGAGGTCCTCCCACATGTCGTTCCACTCGGAACGAAAGCCGGAAAGCTGGGGCAGAATTCCCTTACGGGATTCAGATTTGCAGCAGGAAATCGTTGACTTTTCCTTTGCCTTGGACATAAGGATAGTTGTCTCCGTTACCTTGCGCCACCCGTTCTCGCACAGATCAATGAAGAACGCGGCAAAGTCAGGGATAGTGTGCACACTGCTCCCTAAGTCCATGATCGCCGTACCATCGTCCAGCACCTTGAAGGCCTGGTACCCTGTTGCATGTACCATTGTTATCACGTTCATAGTTAACCCCCTTTCAAATAGTTACATGAACTATCCGACAAACTGCGTGTCCGCGCAATTAGTCGTAGCTATGTGCTTTATTGATGATTATACACTATATTAGCGTCATGAATATTATCCGCCTCGCATACAAGCCTCATGCCGTTGTACACGCGGTACACACCATGATCCTCGTACATTCTGATACGCCCATTGCTTCTCATTGAAATTAGATTCAGCATATTCCACTCCTCTCGCACTCGCGCTGGAACCAGCCAGCAACAGTATTGTCCCTGTGATTAAACGCATGCACACGCCCATCAAACTCTTCCTGATTCCACTCACCGTGTGGATATCCGCCCCTTGTCATGGTGCGATTGTAGTCCTCGGACGCGTTGTCACGTTTAATCCTGATAGCGTCATAGATATGCGCTTTTTTCGTATTGATGCTGATAGGTGTCCGTCCGCTCATATTCCCTCCAAAATTCTTGTGGCGAGCGCATCAGTCCACTCGCATAGTTGGGCATACGATATTACGCCCTTTTCGTACATGGTTACTCCCTTTCACTCCGCTATCCAACAAAACACTCCCGCCACGGGATTTTGCGCCTTGTCGTAGTATTGCGGACATAAAAAGGGCGCAAACCTTTTACAGTCTGCGCCCATGATGAGAGGTAGTATTACTTGCTGGACTTCTTGGCATACGCCTTGGCAATATCTGCCGGAATATCCTGCGCCTTGAGAGTGCCTGCCTGAAGCATCTTTTCAGCGATACGCCCATAGAGCAGGTTCAAAACGTCACCCTTGGCGCGCTTGTCAGACGTGAAACGGGTAGCCTTGCTACGGATAACCTGCGTAGCGCCCAACTTGCGACCGCCTGCGATAATGTCGAGTAATTCCTGCTCAAAAGACGTGTCACGGATAGACAGATGATATGCCATGCAGAAGTCCTGAAGAGCCTTCAGTACATCTGCCACGTCCTTGGCGGCAACATACGCCTTGTAGAACGCACGGTCAGTATCCGTGTAGTCAAACTTGGCTTCCTTGTCCGCCTGCGCCTTTGCCTGCTTTTCAGCATCGACAATCTGCGCCTTGTAGCCTGCGATGAGCTTGTCGATATGGTCATCGACATCGAGAATACTCCCGCGGAGAGATTCCGCGTTCGTGATAGAGGTTTCGAGTCCCTCTACCTGCTTCCTGAGCCGTGTCTTGATAACGATACTCCACACCTTGCAGTGCATATACTCGTTGACGCGCGCGCTGAAAGCCTTGTCCGCCTGAAACATATTAACCTTAGACATAGTTACTCCTTCTCCCATTTTACGCATGGGTGCATGATTGTTATGGCACTATTGCCATATAAACGCCCACAAGAGTACCCCCTTATGGGCGTGGTATAGCCATAGTGTGTGTTTGGCGTATGGTTCCTGCAAGTGCGTTCCTAGTGCGTATGCTATGCCTAAGGCGAGCCGTGACCATGACTTCTAGGTAGATTTCGGGCGTGTTCCGCCCTTATACGCGCACTTCTACCGTCGACGTGCGGACATAAAGTCCCTGCAACCCATGTGGCATAGTATGGTTGTACCCGTTATTCGATTTTCACGGTGCGAGAACCCGTCAAAACATAGGCTTTACAGGCGTATGTTAACACATGGTTAACGATACATTGATAGACTGTGACATGTAGTCAAAACAAGTCCTGCTTCCCTGTATTCCCTGTTTTCCCCTGTTCCGCTCTCATTGTAACATTGGGGGACTTGACAAACTTAAAACGGCGCAAAATGCCTATTTTACGCGGTTTTGACGGGGGTATTAAAAACAAAATTTCACGCGGCGAGACGCGCAAAAACAGTAGCTGGTTTATTCACACAGCACTAAAGACATTCAAATGATCAAAAAAAATAAATCAGTCACAATTCCAGCAACTGCGCCACTTGCAACAAATAAACCATTATCGATACAAATATCGCAAAACACTAATAAATAAGCATGTTTTAGTTGACATATGTGATATAATATTTTTATATAATTACTTCATATAAACCATCCCGGAGGCCACTATGCTTAAATTCTACGTTGTGGATAAAAACTATATCAATTATTTAAAACAATATGATCAAAGAATCATTAATAAGGTTGTGTGTGGAATCGTATTTACGAATAACGAAATTAACTATTATGCCCCAATCTCTCATGACGTATATAAATCAAGTTATGATATTTCTATATTTGCAAAAATTAATTTATCTAGAATGTTTCCAGCGGAACAAGCAGTATTAACTGAAATACCAATTAAAGACGATTCTGATTTTCGCATTTATCAAATAAATGAAAAAGATATAAAAAGACAGGCAGAAAAAATATATATGATGATACAATATAATAGACATCGCAATAAAGACTTATGTTGTAATTTTCAATTCCTCGAATCTATATACCGTAATTACCAGCAGAACTAATATTGACATCCACAAAATATTATGTATAATAGTCCTGATCCTACATCTCCCGAATGGGAGTGTAATATATAATGATTATTTATAATGATTATTGATATCTTATTTTAAGTTTAGGGGTATAGAATATACCCCAACACTCTCGAAAATCGAGGATAAAACAGTGCCAACGCAGGAGTAGCCTATGATTTACATCAGTAACACTCTCATAAAGTCACAAAACATCGATGATTTCGACGTTGCAGTTTACTCATTTTGTATTATTAAAACAATGAGCGCGAACTATACTGCGACAACAATTGACATTAGTGATCTGGCGTTTCATATATATGAGAAGATCCAGATATCTAATAAGGTGCGTGATAAACTCAATAAATCAATGAACAGGCTCATAGATAACGGTTTTATTCACGCTGAAAAACTTGGTCGTAATAAATTTATTATTTATTTGGATAATTTGAATGTCAGTAATTTTGAATACTTTGTGTCAGTGGAACCAGCAGATCTTTGTGCAATCATGCGGCAGTCCTATGAGCCAGCGTCTGTACTGCGACAATACTTGCTTGTGCTATCAACCATCAACTCTGGTTCCAAATGTTCCACCTATACATTGGACTGGTATGGGGGTATCACAGGACGTACAATCCAGACAGTATCTAAGTATATGTCTGTATTAGAAAATTTGGGTCTGATCTATATATATAGAAGCGCAGATAAGTACGCTGCCAACGTATACGGTCGCGCCCAAGACAAAGCTGCAATTGATTTCATAGGAAGAAAGAACGGCAAGCCAGCCCGCATAAACGCAAATAGCAAGCGCCGCTTCGCCCAGATGTACAATCATATTAAGAAAGTTGGCATTAAGAAGTGCGGTTATGCTCCGGAAGAAGTAGTTCTGGTGCACGAGTATATGAAGCAGCGCAACGAGGAGATCCGCCAAATGGCAGCAGCCCAGCCAGCAATACAACCAGAATATTATGATTTGTCTATTTTTGCTTGATTTTTTTGTATTAGTGTACTAATATATACTTATACTTGAGAAAGGAGGGATACAACATATGCCACTATCAGATATAGATAATATCATATATCAACAAGAACTGGCTGCGCTGGAAGAAGCCGAACATTATACAGAAGATCCGATCGAACGCATCTTGTTAAGAATTGAGATATATGTAAAGGAGAGCCAAGGATGAACTCGTCATCAATGACGAGTAAAATGATGCGTTTGAAACAGCATATATTCAGATTAAGGAAGGACAATCATATGGCAGGCATCAGTGTACCACAATATACAATACTTAAAATAAATTCCACCAAGCTGCGCAATGCAAAGTGGGATTTGTTTATTACAAAAGAAGAAGCCGACTCATTGCTGGAAACGGTGGCCTTATTTGAAGGACAGGATTTCCGTCTCATTGCAGACATTCTAGGTAAGGACGTAAAGGATGTCAACTTCTTCAACTTCTCAAGAAAATCAAAAGATAGTTTGGCTACCTTTCAACGATAAGATATCAAGTAACATTTAATGGCAATATTGCAATTCCGGAAGGCGGGACTGTTGGTCCTATCTCTATTGCTATTTCTTTGGATGGCGAATCGCTTCAGTCAAGTCTTGCAATTGTCACTCCTGCTGCTGTTGACGAAGATTTTAATGTAACGTCAACTGCTTTTGTAACTGTGCCGAGGGGCTGCTGCACAACGCTTGCAGTTGAGAACGCTTCTTCTCCTGCTACGGCTGGCGGAATTGCTCCTTCGATTAATGTTCAGAACGCGAATCTTGTAATTTCGCGAGTCGCTTAAGGAGGTGTGACGATGGATACTTTTGAAAAGTTAAATAGTATGCTTGAAAAGGAACTTGACGAAATTGTTAAGAAGGGCACTATCACTCCAGAACATCTTGCTGCTGTGGATAAGGTTGTTGATATCATGAAGGATATCAAAGAAATTTGTAACATGGATGACATGGAAAGTGGTTATTCACAGCGTGGTTATAGTTATAACGATGGATATAGTAGAGGAACTCGCGGTGCTCGTTATAATCGTGGTGGTAGTTATTCAAGAGGTAATAGTAGAGGTGGATATTCCAGACATGATGATAGAGAAGATATTCTTGATCGTCTCGATTATCTGATGGAAAATTCTGGTACAGAACAGGAAAGACAGGCAATCAGGCAAGCGCTTAATACTTTAGAAAATATGTAAACTTTGTTGGGTCCACAGGTGTCAAAGCCTGTGGATCTATTTAATTTTGTAGGAGAATTTAATTATGAAAAAGACAGAAAACTTAGATGCTGATAGCAAAAGAATTCTCAGAATGATAAAAAAAAAATTGAAAAAAGCAGCTGAATTAACAATGCGAGAAATATCGTTTCAGATTGAAGCTGCATACGAAAGTGTTATAGAAGATTTTTATAACAACTATTTGCCAAAATGGTACGATAGAACATATAGTACTTTTCTAGCGTCAAATCGATGGGATGATCCGTTCTATGTTCATCAAGATGGAGATACTATAATCGGAGGAATTAAAGTTTCTTCTAATTTTATATCCGGAAATCCATATAGGGCACAAAAGGGTTGGGTTTTTCATAGAACGTTTGATCTCGGCATTCATGGTTTTGATAGGTCTTCTGATTTTTTCAAGAGGCAGCGAGATATTTCAGCAATGACAAACTTTATTTTACATGGCAGAAAAGGAGATTGGTCACAGGTTACGAAAACTACAACGAGTACTGGTTCACTTTTTTCATATAAAAGCAAACTTTTAAGAACTGCTGATATATTTACTAGACAAAAGTTATCAGATGAAGAGATTGCAATAAACAAAGAAATTTACGATTTTGTTTATGGGGATGGTGCTCCTCAAACAAGTGGTTTTACATATACAAAGCATAAAAGACGTGAAAAGTTTTATAAGGCAAAATATACAAATTTCAGAGTTCCTAAAAAAAGCACACCTCCAAAAAAGAAAATGGATAAGATGTTTTCAAAAATAACAAACAAATGGAATATTGATAATGTGTATAAAGATATGGTTAATCAGATTTTTTAATAATATCTGTGTTGAATTGTTGAATATATGATGATATAATACGCGAACATGAAAGGAGACAATATCATGTATCGCGGCGTTGTGTTTTGTGATCATAGTAATTTTCAAATTGCAGTTAAACAATACTATTCTGGAAATGCCCCAAAATTGGATTATAACAGGCTATTTGGCGCGGTTGTCAATATTGTACAGAACGTAGATTTCATGCGCGCTGTTGTGTTTATTCCAAGACCTGATGATGAACATTTGCGTACAGATAATGAAATATCCAGGAATTATAATTGGGAATCTAAATTGAATCTGTGTCACAGAGTAGATGTTGTTGAAGGAGATTTGAGAATAACCAAAAAATCACAGGATATAGAAATAAATTTAAATAATAAAGACACTTACTGTTTTAACGAGAAAGGCGTTGATATAAGTTTGGCCATAAACGCATTAAGTATGGCATATACGAATGCTTATGACGCTGCATTTATTATGAGCGGTGATAGTGATTTTATCAATTTGTATAAGAAACTACATGAACTTGGGAAGATAGTTTATGTCGTGATAGTGAAAGATCAACTCGTCAATTTTCATCGTTTGAAGGCCGCCGCTGATGAGATACTCGTGCTAGATGATAAGTTCTTCAATATGTGCTTGCGCAAAGGATAATAATGTTGTACATTTATGATGTTCCCGTTGTATATTTGAAGGAGGATATTATGGCAAGACCAAAAAAGAATACAGAAGTGCCAAAGCGCACGCGCAAGGTTCGTTCTTATGAGGAGCGTCTGGCAGAGTATGACAAGAAGATCCGCTATCATGAAGCAGCAATCGCAGCACTTAGGACTAAGAAGGAAAAAATGCAAAACCCTCCAATGAGCCGCGAGGACAAGAAAGCAATCATTACAGCGGCTGCTCAGAGCGGATTGAGTTTGGCAGAAATAAAAGCCAGATTAGCAAACCAAATATAAACAAAACGACCGCTTCTCAGGCGGTCGTTTTTAATATTTGTAATATAATCATAGTTCTATGTTATTTGACATATTTGATATTGTAAAATATAATGTTTTTGCAATCAAATAAATAAATTATGTTTAAAAGGAGAATGTATGGATACATATTATGCAATTGGTGATATTCACGGATGCTACAATGAATTTATTGAGATGATTAAAAAAATTGATTTCAAACAATGGGATGATTTTTTGATTTTAATTGGAGATTATATTGATCGAGGACCAGACAGTTATAAAATGATTCAGTGGCTTGAAAATGAACGTCCCAAGCGTTGTGTTGCATTACAGGGCAATCATGAAGCAGAATTTGTTGCCAATGTTGATATTATTTCAAGTATAGACGATACATACTCATTAACGCACAAATACAATAAGTTAAAAGAGTCTTGCGAATATTTTGATATTTATAATACAATAGGAAACCTGATCAAACATCACAATGCTACTATTGACGAGTTGATTCGTTGGGCTAATATGTTTAGAAAAATGCCATTATGGTATAATGTAAAAATATATGGCAAACGTTATATCTGTGTTCACGCTGGTTTTCCTAAAGAATCAATGAGTGAAGAAGAAAAAGAAAATTTCTTATTGTATGCGAGAGATGAAGCATATACTGTTGGTGGATACAAAAACACTACTGTTATTTCAGGACACACACCTACGTTAATTGAGAATACATTTTCCTATAACAACGGGGATGTTTTTAAGTATATTAACGAGCAAACAAATTGCACATTTTATAATATTGATTGTGGATGTGTTTTTAGGTCGGAAAACAATAATGGCAAATTGGCTGGCATTAGATTATATGACGATGAAATATATTATGTTTAGGATAGTTGTCTGTTATATATTGTCATAGAATATGGGAATATTATAATGATAAAATGATTTTTGTATCCCCTATGCAAATAAGATAACTATTTGAACGATAATGCATTATAAAAGAGCGATATGATGTCGCTCTTTTATTTTATTGTAAAAGGGGGAGCGCAAAATGGCATCAGTTGCTGAATATATATTCAAAGGTAAAATAGATTTAGATGGTGCAAAAGCAGAAAAACTATTAAAAAATTTAAAAATACAAAAAAAGGAACTTGAAAACGATGAAATATTAATGAGATTTGAATATGATGGTAACATCAAATCTCTCAATAAGGTTATCGATGAAGTAACAAAAAATTTTCCTGATCTTACTGTTCAATTTAAGTATGATATAAATAAGAAACTTTTAGCTGATCAATTAGGAAAGATGCAAGAAATCGAACAAATTAAATTGGATATTGATACAGGATCAACTCAACAAAAAGTCAATCAAATGGTCTCTGACATTCATAATGCCATAGAATCAGGAGTTGAAGATACAGAACAATTGCAGTCACGGATTAGAGACTTATTTAGATATATCAACACTGTTAATAAGTCCGGTGGAAACACATATGTTGATGCAAAGAAACTGCTTGAGTTTGACAAGGCTCTTGGTGGATATATCCAAAATAATAGTTTGTCATTAAACAGCATAAAATTATTTGATGTAGACGAGAGTTTAGATAAGACGCTTGAAAATGTACGAGCAAATATTGAAGAAACCCAAGCTGTGATCGATGACTTAAAGAAGAATGGAGCACAGGATCGGTCTGATTTTCAACTAGGATATTTAGAAGATGAAATTAAAATTATTAATGAAAAGATAAACGAACTGTCGCAGCGTCTTGATACTGTGTCCGGTGAAGCATTTGAGGAATTAAGTTTTCAAATCCAAGATACTAATCAAAGATTAGAAACGACTCTTTCATTAATAGATAGAATACAAGAACAGATAGGAAAAAAAGCAGACGTTGATGATGCGACAAATGCCAATCTTGCTTTAAGAAAAATATATAAAGGTTTTGAAGAATATGCAAAACTAAATCCTGATAAGAATCCTGCTGATTATTTTACTGAATTAAAGGAAAAATGCGATGCCGGTGATGAAAGTATACGAACCTTATTAAAAGATGCAAAACTATTGAATAAAGAGGGTTCATTGTCGCTCGTGGAGCATGGATATAATAATTACGGTGGGATTATTGGCGAAGAACAGGTATTAATTGCAAGAGGAGCATTGTCTCGCTATAAAGGCGATATGATCGAATATACGAGGGAGCTGCAAAAAAGAATTGATGCAGCATATGAAAGTGGTGCTAAAATACCTCGCATATTAGATATTATAGGTCAGAAAGCAGAAGCTGGTACGCATTTTTTTGAGATTCAAGAAAAGATACAAGGCGAAATGATAGCCAATCCATTTGAATATGGAAAAGGTGATACGTTCTTAAATTTAGATTTTTTAGAGGCAACCGATGATCAATTAAAAGAATTGATTAGGACACTTTCAATTCTTCGTAAATTTGGTCTTGGCACAGATCTTAATACATCAAACATCTATTTTGGCGAAAACGGGTTGACGATTTCTGATCTCAATCTTGAACCTGCAAAAAATATGGTTGACCTCTGATTTCTTATCTTCACAGCTAGTCAAGGATATGATCGATATTGGGTCAGCCTTTATTCAGGTTCTTGACAAAATTATTAAGAAACTTGATAGCATTCCCTCGATTTTGATGACAATCATTGGAATTCTCAATGCTAAAAAAGGTCTCGGTAATCCTAAAATGTCTGGATTCTATACTGCCGAGGATATAGTACCTCAGGGCGATAGCCTTGTTTATCTATATGCGGCATGAAATACATGCCGATAAACGAAGCCCAAATATGCGGGGAACCTGGTACAACGTCACTACTCTTCTATTCCGGTGACGGGATATGAATCGTAACAATGTGGCGCTCCAGCAGTCCGCAGGGACAGGAGTCAATGACTCAAGCCCTCAGAGAGCGACAATGGGTGGTGAAAGTATGATGAAACGCAGCTTTCATAATATGCGCTCCATGACTGTTGACATATCATGTTGATGTCTATATCATTTAATGTATGGATACATTCAGAATGACTGTTAGATTAATAGGTATTATAATATCTATTATTGGATACGGAAAATATTTTAAGACCAGCAAGTTTGGATGGGCTTTGTTAGGTGCTGCTGGTCTTGGAATGATATTTGCATGGTAAGTCTTTTTCATAAGTATATTTAACAAATCTGAAGATATTGGAAAAGCTCTTGATAGTTTTGCATCATCGATAAAAGATACTCTAAAAAATAAATTATTAGGATCATCTGGTGTGTCTTCTCCAATTATTACCGGAGAAGACTTAATTGATGTTCCAAGTGTGAAAAAAGCAACAGAAGAAGCAGCCGATGATGTTATGACTCTTCTTGATAGAATTAAGATTCAGCCAGATCCAATCTTTGGCAAAATTACCCCAGAAGAAGAGAAAACACTTCTTGATCGTCTCAAAATGGAAAATGAACCAATTTTTGGGGAAATTTCAGAAGAAGAAGTTCGTAGAAGTGTAGAAAGCATGTCGGAAACGGCGGATGAAGTCGCTGAATCATATATTGATGCATGGAATCGAAGGATGAATGGTGGCGACGGTTTTGGTTCTGGATTCCAGGATATTATTGGTTATCAAGAATCGGCAATAAAAAAGCTTAATGACGCAGCCGCTAAAGGTTCTATCATTGGTGAAGACCTTGTGGGTAAAGGATTTGATGCTGAAACTTCCGCATTAAAAAATAAAATAGATCACGCTAATGCTGAAATAACAAGTTGGGCCGAGGAATCTGCTGATTCAGCTATTGATGCTTGGAACAAAAGAATGCGTGGCGATGGGAAAAACATCAAAGGTTTTCAAGACATATTAGATGCGAAAGCATCAGTCATGGAAAATGCCCACAAATTAGCCGTCGAGTTAGATCCTGAGTCTGTTGATTCTGCAAAAGATATGCTTGATCAATTGGCACAAGATGTATCTGATAATCCAATAATAGTTGATACATCGATCAACAATAACGTAGTCGAAAAGGAAATTACTGGAAAAAATGGATTGCTTGAATCTATAAAATCAATTTTCCAGAAGAATAAGGTTCCTGTTTCTGATATTATCGATACATCTGTTTCTCCTGATACAGCCTTTTATCAAGAGTTAAATAATATTATAAGCCAAATTAGCGGTGGTTCTAGTCTTGATGAAGCATTATCATCTTTCGGAACCAATGATGATATTGCTGACGCAATAAGACAGACAATAGATGAACTCGGTGGACTTGATGAGTCTATTTTGCAGAACGGCGATGATTTCGAAGCGTTTGGTGATCTAGTAAAAGAGAAGATGAAAAATGCGTCGAAATCAACAGAAAATGCTACATCTTCTATTCTGTCGCAAAGCAAGGCGTGGAAAACTCTTAGTTCGGTCATTGCTGGAGTTGGAAAAGCTCTTCTCAGTATTGGTGCACAAATGGCGATTGCTTTTATTGTTGGTGAAGCAATTAAAGCTATCGAGAATTGGATTCATCGTGTTGAGATAGCAAAAGAAAAAATGGAAGAAATGAAATCTTCCATAGATGAATTAAATAAATCTCTTGAAACACATAGAGAATTAATTGATAGAGCAAAAGATTCGTATAAGGAATTTGGAAATGGCATTAATTATTCAAGTAATACTAATATTAATCTTCCAACTGAGCAGTATGAAAATTACGTTGAACTCAATAAACAATTGGCATCAACATTTCCTGAGTTAATAACAGGATTTTCAGAGAATGGACTTGCGATTTTGAATCTTGGCGATGATGCCGATGAAGCAGCGGAAAAACTAGAAGAATTATATGCGTCACAACAACAGGCTTCATCATACGAAATTGTAAAGACATTAAAAGATAATTGGGCTAGTACAAAAACTGTTTTTAAGTCTCTTCAAGACGAT
>JAEEGL016279621.1_pt1 | contig 12330 bp, 9 predicted proteins | sample 9134231 | NCBI WGS metagenome assembly JAEEGL01 (sample SAMN16246548, study PRJNA631951) | gut metagenome | biome: gut microbiome; feature: rumen; material: fiber-attached | host: Bos | place: Iran: Karaj | collected 2018-10 | reverse complement strand
TCAGCTGTTCCGTAATCTCCGTTCAGAATCTGTATGCTCCGGCTCTCCCCCGAAGGTTCCGCCGCTGTTGACAGAGATCTACCCGGCACTGCCAGTCCGATCAGAAGCATTACCATCAGCAGACGTACAAAGAATCTTTTTTTCACCTGAAGCCCTCCCGTGAATCATGGCCGCCGTCTTGCCGGCATCATATCCGTAACGTATTTATTTTTAGAATATCATATTTGAAAGGATAAAGAAAGAATGGGGTTCAGGTTTTGGGGGGAGTATAAAAAACCTCGTGAAAAACCATTCATCCAAAGATGGGAAAAAAAAGAAATCGATTTCGGTTAATGATACTTTGGAGTATGTTTGAAGAAATACACACCATTTCGGGAACATGATGTCCTGCGTTTCCAAAGCCTGCATTGCCCCAGGACGCCTCTTGCCATTGGAATCAATATACGGTATACTTTCTTTACTAAAACTTCCCATATCGAAAAGGTGTGTTAAACCTTCACAGACTCTATATGCTATAATGGAACAAAAAGCGCCGGTGATTGCTTCGGCGAAGGGAAGAGCTCGCTATTTCATCGAAGGAGAACAAAGACCCTGCTGTCTCTGACCGAAGACGGCGACAGGTTATGGCATTGTAATAGAGTAGGGAAGTATCATGATAAGACGCTATAAAGGCGTATTTGAAGAATTCACAAATGTGTTTATCAGGGGTAACTATGAACAGGATAACAGATCTGCTGAGAGAAATAAAACTTTTTCTGAGGAATGTATGGCTTCTTCTCTCGTTTGATCCTTTTAATAATTTCGCCTTTTCTTTTTTGTGCGGCATTTTTGCACTGATTATCTGTAGTCTGGTGAAGAGCGGATTATGCAGACTTTTCATTATTTCCAGTGGGATCAAGTATATTGACAAAAGTAATATGTTTTCTGTGTGCACATCTTTTAATACCCTGCTCCTGGCTTTGCTGTTCATGATTATCATGACGTTCTGCGCGCTGTTTGAAATAGGAGGTCTTCTGCATTTTTTTCTATGGCACAGGTAGGGCGCAAGACGGATATCTGGAGTATGCTGTTGGTTGGGCTGAGAACCTGTTACAAAACATTACACCCTCGCAACTGGCTGATGATTCTGTTTGTAATCGTCCTGTTTCCTATAACAGAACTGATAACATTGAGCAATATCGCTTACAAGTTGAAGATCCCGTCATTTGTTGAACTGGGCATAGCTGCCAGACCGCTGTTTGCGGTATCGTTTGAAATCATTTATGTTTTTCTGATAATTGCCGAGATTGCAGTATTCTTTTCCATAAACATTTATGTATTACAAAAGCATAATTTTTTTCAGAGCAGTTCTGACAGTTGGAAGCTTGGCAGGCATCATCTGCTGAATACGGTTATCTGCATGCTGCTTCTTTCTCTGATTACCAATACCGTGATTGATGTTTCCATGAAACTGTTTTTCCATACCGGAACGAATGCCGATGCTATCAGGCAAATCATCAGGATGATAATCGTTCCTTCCATCAATAACGCCGGCATTACGGCACTGTTTTACCAGTATTATGAAGAAGGCAACTCTCTTGCCAATCTAAATCGGTATGTTTTCAGAACAAGAAAGCCTGCTAAATCTCAGAAGATTGCACTGACCGCAGGTGCTGTGCTGATTCTTTCCGCCAGTCTGTTTTATAATGCGCATTCTTTCCCTTATCTTGCGGAACCTGTACAGAAACCTCTCGTCTGTGCGCACAGGGGAGATAATGTGCATGCTCCCGATAATAGTTATGAAGCCTTTGAACTGGCTGTTTCAGAGGGTCTGCCATGGATTGAACTCGATGTGCAGTTAACAGCTGACGGTGTAGTCGTAGCCGAACATGATCAGACACTGAAACGACATTTCGGAATAAACAAAGCTGTCTCTGACATGAACTACGATGAACTCATGCAGTACACGATGGTTGGCATTTCCGATAACAGATACAGGAACATTCACATGACGACGCTGGAGGATGTGTTACTGCTGGCAAGGGAAAACGATATGCAGGTGCAGATCGAAACAAAGCCATCAAAAAAGAAGCCTGGCCTTGAGGAAGAGGTGCTCAGGATCATTGAAGAAACAGGTATGCAGGACAGGGTCATGATCATCAGTCTGTACAGTGACTCGATTCAAAGGATCAAAGAGCTTGATCCTGAAATTACAACGGCGCATGCTGTGATGACAACGTGGACGGACTATGCCGGTGTTAAAGACGCGGACAACCTTTCAGCAGAAATCGGAACAGTAACCCCTATATTGGTTCATGAACTGCATAAGGCGGGGATGGAAGTGTTCTGCTGGACAGCGGATGATCCGTCCGAGATCCAGTACCTCGTAAGCTGCGGGGTGGATGTGATTGGCACGGATGATCCTGTTATGGTAAAGGAGAAGCTCGATGAGGCAGACTATTCAGGGGGCGCCAGAAGATTATTATATCTGATGATACACATGTTTGCCGATATGGTAAGATAGGAGACCGGAATGAAAAACAAATGAAAACCGGTCAATCATACCCAGGCGGTATTGCTGTTCCCTAAGGCAACATCACTTATCAGTTCCTGACCGCCGGGCGCTATACAGGGTATTTTTTTCCCGAAAACGCTGATCTCTTCAAAAAATCCTGCGTCCAGATCGAGCTGATGTCCTTTTTCATTGGTAAGCATCGCGGAGCCGTCCGGACGGAACAGGCACGGAAAAACCTTCAGTTCGCCATACTTCTCGCTGTAAAAGCTCCTTATCCCTCCCGCGTATCTGTGCTTTCTCTCATAACCCGCATGTGCGATCCATCCGCGGAATTCATCGACCTGGTCGATGTCATATGCAATATCAATATGATCGTAGGAATACTTGCGGTTCCCGCGAATAAGACCAAGGGACCACTTGCCGCATACCCAGAACGAAACGCCCTTGTTTTTTGAATCATTCAGCATGCTGAAAAGATCTGCGACCGTCACAACTTCCTTGCGGTTCGTGCTGTAGACTGAAATGCAAAGCATGAAGAACGAAACATAGTATAGCAGTGTCGTTATGAGATAGGTATAATTGAGGTTCAGTAAGGAAATGCGTATAACTCCTGTGAAATCCGACAAATAGAATATTATACCCGCAAGACAGAAGAATCGGTTTGACAGAGAAAACGCCATTACTGTCGTGACGATTGTGCCGTATGCCATGGCTGCGAGCATAAACAGCCGGTTATCTAAAAGTACCAGCGGCACCACAACCGCCGCCGCAATACCCACAGCCAGTACAACCTTCTGCCAGTTCCTTATATAGGTGGTCTCAACTATGGCTACCAGCATGAAGATATGCCCCGCTGCATAAAAGACGCCTCCCAGCGAAAAAGAAAAAAGCGTCCCTATATCCCCGATCATAAACAGGATCAGCGCGGGAATAAGGATCCTGTTGCGTTTGGTCGGATAATATTTCGCGCCAAGTGCAGCAGCAGCGATCCATGGAAGATTGATCAATACCTTCAGGAACACTCTGGGAACAAGATATGCCGCCCTGGTTTCATAAATCGGGAAAATAAAAATACAGTTTATGATGAATACGATGATCCCGGCGGCATAGAGGCAAAAAGCCAGGTGCGCCAGGGATTTTCTGTTGCCGAAATGATCTACTATACTATTGAAATTATCTCTGACTCTCATTTTCAAATCTCGCTCCCTGTGCAGTGATAAAACCTTCTCCGCCAAGCCGGACTTTTTGTAACTCTCTCTTGCGCGGATGATTTCAGGCCTTTCATGCCCATAGTCCCACTTTATCCTTGACGGCAGTTCTACCGTCTCGACATGAAATCGGGAAAACATATGGCCTGATAAGTATAGCACAAACATTTTGAACAAATCTACCATGTTGACAAAAAAGAGCCTCCGGAGGAGCGCCTGTTTCAATAATGGGGTTGCAGGGGGATTGCCCATAAGAGGCATAAACAGACCCGGAACACCAGAATGGTTGTAGAGAAATCCCCATATTTTCAAGACGCCGGAAGAATACACGGCGAGACGCTTGTCAAGAATTCTCTGAAAAGCTATAATCAGATTATAAAGATACATACGCTGACCATTTCTGACTCGGGGTAATAGAGGATAATCCTTATGGCAGTTTACCTTGATATTACAATCGAAGCGGTGAAATATAACGGTTATAATTAAGAAGCAGAACGTAACGCCGATAGGAGGTAGCGCAGAATGAAGCGGTATGATTTAGCAAAATTGAGGTTTTTAGTAATTGCTGGAATATGTATTGTATTAGTTCTTTGTGTACGCCCTTTTAATGTAATGGCATCAAATGGAGTAGCTACCAGCACAGGCATTGAAAGAATGGATAATGGAGAATATCTCAATATCTTATATGTCCGAGAAGATCCTGATTATCCAGACGCGTTTAGAATAGGGGATCAGTTTGGGGTCACATTGCCTGACGCTTTACGATGGAAAACAAACTGGTCGGCTTACTATAGTAAATATGCTGATGTGTTAGAGAATTTAACTCACGAGATTTCAGGGAATACCGTTGTTTTTACAATTCAACATGTAAAAGTGGGTAAAGATGTGTTTAAAATTCCTTTACCAATAGAGGAAAACCCGACAGTTTCTATTAGTAGCTATATTGCTCCGCCATTGAATAGTGATGGAGATACTTCCGTTTCCCAACAAATGCCAAATTTCACAACGATTTCAATAAATGGCATGAATTCGGATGTGCCATCAGGAGAGCTTTCTTCTGTTTTAGTCAAACGCGTTGCAGCTTGTTTTGGCCCAGACTCATGTTATGGATACTTTGTGCCAAAGAGCCAAGGTGTCCAATTAGGACAAATCCATATTAATTCCTATGTAAGAGATAGTATTTTCAATGATAGTCCAAGAACATTCCAACTCATACTTGAAGGAGAAAATGTTTCGTGGGAAGATGGCTATAATCAGGGTACATATGATCACGGAAAAGTAATAACCTTTTCAACTGCCTCTGACGGTAAATCTTTGAATGTTTCATTAAATGTTAGGGGAGGAACTACTGGTGGAGGGGGAGGAGGTGGTGGGTCAACCGCCTCTTTGCAATCAACAGACACCGCAACCGTTTCAAGTAAGGGCTCAGTTTTGGTCTACTCGATTCCATTATATGTACGAATAGGCGCTGCAGATGTCAACTCCGAGATAAAAGTAAAGTTGAATCCTCTAGAATCATCAATTTCCGAAAGTTTTTTTACTTTTGCCCGTATTGTGGATAGCCAACAGCTATATGTAACAGAACCATTCGAAGAAGAAGCAGGAAATACGGCGACTTTTGCCTTTAGAATATGCGAAAAACATCCAGGAGACTTTTTAGATTCTTTCGATACCATTAGCCTTGCTCTGCCAAGAAATATTACTTTTAAACGAATAAAAGTTACAGGGTTAAATGGCTCTTCTGGTACGGCAAATATGAACAAGCATATTGTCGCGAATAACGCAGAATTCCATATTGCTGATATAAACAATTATGGAGTTTATTATCCGGAATCACCCGATGAAGAATGTGGATATCTTGAATTTACTGTACTTGCCAGTATTGGTGATAACTGCCCGGCTGGGGATGTGTTTCTTAATGTTAAAGGAACGGATATTATTTCTGAGTGCGATTTGAAAATTGGACGGGTTGTCAGGGATTACACAAATCTCCTAGGCGACGTGAACGGCGACAACGCCGTGGACGCGAAGGACCTCACCGCCTTAGCCCGCCACGTAGCCAAAATTGAAACCATTACGGATGCCACTCTGCTGAAAAATGCCGATGTAGACGGTAAAAACGGTATTACTCCCGCCGACCTGACCAAGCTCGCCCGGTATGTGGCGAGGATTACCCAAACCCTATAAAGCCACCCGCTGAAATTGTTCAGATAGCATCATACGTTCCCGGGCAGCTTAATCCGGCCACTGGAGAAGGTCCATTTCCTTTGGCAGCGGCCGGGTTTAAGCTGATTTAAGCCCACCTGCGGCAGCTAGCGGCTATTTTTCGCCGGCACTTTGTCGCGGTCTCTTGAAATACCGCCCGGTATTCCGGCGATTCCGCTCCTCGTTCTGACGGGAAAATATCACGCTATCTGCTCTTGCCGGGATGAATCAGTGTTTCCTTAAAAATCATTCTACGGTAAAAAAGAATCGTACAAGCAGAATAGGCCGTATCAGTTCCGGATACGGCCTTTAAGGTGATTCCGAAAACAGAAGGTCGCCGAAAAGCCGAAAATACAGGGGTATAGAGCATGATAAGGAATTATGCCCGGTGAAGGATCTGTTAGACGGGGCTTTTTTGTGGGAAAGCATATCGCTTTGCGCCACTTTCTGGTACAATAAAAACAGGCAAACCGGATAAAAGTAAGGAAATACTGCTGGATTCCGCCGGGAGCAACTGGGAAACCGCAGGCGGAAACCATCTGCGGTTTCCCGACCGGGCCGGGCTTAAAAGGAGGGTTTTTATGGGTTTATGGCAGCTGATTTTACACATGCTGAGCATTTGGTGCGTGGCAGGAATGGTCTTCTGGGTTTGTGATATTGTCCCGAAGAAAATCTCGCGCTGCACCCGCTGGGTACTGATTGTGGTTTTTGGTTTACTATCCATCTATATACTGGAAATGGCGCCGGTTTTCAAAACCGAACCCATTCGCATCCATGCGGTGATCGCACTTACGGCTTCCATCACCTTTAATCCGCTGGTGGGAATCGGCGCCGGCATCCTGTGCGGGATGGCGTTCATGCTGTTTCATGGCTTCCTGGCCTACCCGGCAGAGGTTTATATGCCGCTGATTGCCGCCCTGATCGGTATGGTTATATGGATTTGCGGCAAAGCCTGGCCCAACTGCCGCTTCATCCGGTTTGGCGTGCTGCGGCCGGAGTGGGGGCTGGCACTGGGATTCCTTACAGAAGCCTTATACATCTTTCTGGCCTATAAATATTACCCCGGCGGCGCGGAAACCGCGGCGGAAATTACCTGGATTACAGCCATCCCCACTGCGCTTTCCGGAGCGGTGGCGACTTTCCTCTGTTTATATGTTTATCACGACCGGCGGCTGGAATAGTACGTTTTCCGTCAGAATCGGGTTTTGATTTCAGATGCTTCCCTGTTGCAAACCGGGGGAGCATTTTTTTGTGAACGCAGTATAGGGTTCATGCTATAACACTATTGTGTAATAGAAAGAAAAAAGAGGAAACCGTTTTTTCGCGGGAGAAATGCCGGATCAGGCTGAATGCCGGAACGCTGGGAAAACAGCTGGTAGAAAGGAATGGGGTGGAGGAAAATCATCCGGGGAAAATGATTTTAAGATAGTTTATGTCCTATAATGGGATTAAAAAAGAAGTATTTGCACCTATTCCGCCTTTCGGCTATACTGAACGCGTCCGGAAAGGTAAATCGTATGGAATCGATGTATGGCTTACGTTTCTCTATAGGGAACCGTTCCAAGAGCGCCGCAGGAAAGAGCTTTTGGAACGGTTCTTTTTTTTCGCTATTCTATGCCGGGCCGGAAGCATAAAAAAACGGCATAGCCGGGAGGATAAAACGATTCCTCCTGAAGCTCTGCCGTTTATCGTAAAAGGAGAATTATCCCCCTAAACGCCGCCGAACGATTTCATAAATCATAAGAGCGGCGGCATTGGAGGCATTGAGGGAGTTCACGGTACCGAACATGGGGATACGTACGACCAGATCACACTGTTTTTTTACCAGCGGCCGGAGTCCCCGGCCTTCGCTTCCGATAACAAGGGCGGCCGGAAAGGGAATGCTGGCCTCGTACAGCATTTCCGGGCCCTCCATATCGGCTCCGATAATCCACATACCGCGATCTTTCAGGCGCTGCAGGCAGGTGGAGAGGTTGGTTTCCTGCGCCACGAGGATGTGGGTGACCGCCCCGGCAGAGGTGCGGTGAACGGTGGCGTTGACTTCAACCGAATGATGCCGGGGCAGAATAATGCCGTGTACCCCGGCGCATTCTGCGGTGCGGATGATGGCCCCCAGATTGTGGGGATCTTCCAGACCGTCCAGAACCACGATAAAGGGGTCCTCCCGGCGTTCTTCCGCCCGGGAAAAGATGTCATCCAGACCGGCGTAGTGGTAGGTTTCCACCTCAGCCACGACCCCCTGATGGTTACCGGCCGTGAACATGCGGTCGATCTGGGCCCGGTCAATGGTTTTGCAAAAAACTCCTTTTTTCTCAGCCAGGGTCAGCAACTCCTGCATCCGTTTGCCGGAGGTGCGTCCTTCCTGTACGTAAATACGGTGAATTTTATGGGAACCGTGCAGCGCTTCAAAAACGCTGTTCATACCGGCAATACGTTCCGCCACGGGTCAGGCCTCCTTAAAAAAAGTATAACGGTAATCGTGCCATCAAATCAATATAAGCAGACGTGAAGCAGTTTTTTCTTCACGCATTTATTGTACCCCGAATGAAAAAAGCCCGTCAATGCGTCAGCCGGGTATAATCGCATCCGGCTGCATCCGTATAAAAAGCTCCTCCAACCGGTCGTTCTGGCCGGAAAGATAGAGGTAACCGAACAGCGATTCCAGCCCCGTGCTGGAGCGGTAATCCTGAGGATCTGCGTGGCGGGGCACATGGCTTTTTACATTACGGCCCCGGCGCACCACATCCGCTTCGGCAGCGGTCAGCTGCTCCATGATGCTGTAGAGTGCTTCCGCCTGATGGCGGGCATGCACCAGCTCTACGGTGTGCGTATGGATGGCCCGGATCTTTTGGGGGCCGCTTTGAATTACATAGCAGCGGCTTAAAAGCTCGTACACGGCGTCTCCGATGTAGGCCAGCACCACCGGCTGCATTTCCCGCAGCTCTTTTTCGGTCAGAGGGATTCTATTCGTCAGCAAATTTCCAGCGTACTCCTTCCCGCGTATCTTCCAGAATGATGCCGCAGCCTTTTAGTTCGTCGCGCACGCAGTCGGCCATGGCGTACTGCTTGCACTGGCGGCAGAAGGAACGGTTTTCGATCATCTTCTGGACAATGGCTTCCGGCGTCGTAACGCCAGAGGGGGTAATTTTGCCGTCCTGCAGGGTCAGATTCAGATCGTGCAGACAGTTCTGCATCCGCTGCTGCAGCTCATCGTTGGCCGCAATTTCCGGGCGGGCCAGCAGGCGTTCAAACATGGCCAGCAGCTGTTGTATCTTCTCCTGGTCCGCAGCCGCACCGGCAGTATTATCCATAAAGATCCCCAGCACGTCCCCCAGCGTCTGGTAGAGGGCCAGGGCCCCTGCCGCGGCCTTTTTCAGCGGCAGGTCGGACTGGGAGGCCTGGACAAAGGTTTTATTCAGAACCTTGGCCATTTCAAACAGCGCACCGATGGCGTTGGGCGTATTCATATCGTCGTCCATGGCCGCGTTAAACTGCTGTTGAATGGCTGCCAGCTGTTCCTGTAAGGCGGCGGTCGTTTCCGTTTCGGGGGCTTCCTCCGGGGCGCCTTCGGCGTAATCGGCCACCAGCTTCAGCGTATTTTTCAGCCGGGCCAGAGCCTGACGGCTTTCCTGCAGTTTGGTATCGTCAAAATCCAGCGGGTTGCGGTAATGGGTAGAAATCAGGTAGAAGCGCACCACGTCCCCCGGGAATTGCTCTAAGATGTCCCGCAGGATGAAAAAATTCCCCAGAGACTTGGACATTTTTTCATGGTTGACGGTAATGAACCCGTTGTGCATCCAGTAATTGGCAAAGGGCTTGCCGGTAGCGGCTTCCGACTGGGCGATTTCGTTTTCATGGTGGGGGAAGATCAGATCCGCGCCGCCGCCGTGAATATCCAGCGTTTCCCCCAGGTATTTCATGGACATGGCGGAGCACTCGATGTGCCAGCCGGGCCGTCCGCCGCCCCAGGGGCTGTCCCAGGCCGGTTCGCCGGGCTTGGATTTTTTCCACAGGGCGAAGTCAAAGGCGTCCTCCTTGCGTTCGTCCACGCCGATGCGGGCTCCGGCCTTCATATCGTCCAGATCGCGGCCGGAAAGCTTGCCGTAGGATTTAAAGGAACGTACCCGGTAATAAACATCGCCTTCCAGCTCGTACGCATGGCCGGTATCGATGAGCTTCTGCACCAGGGCGATTATTTCGGGGATGTTCTGGCTGACCCGGGGATGCACATCCGCCCGCAGGACGCCTACGGCGTCGGCGTCCTGAAAATATTCGCCGATGTATTTTTCGGCCAGAGCCATGGGCTCCATACCTTCTTCGTTGGCCCGATTGATGATTTTATCGTCAATATCCGTAAAATTCTGAACATAGGTTACCTCGTACCCGCGGTATTTCAAATAACGGCGCAGTGTATCGAACACCACGATGGGGCGGGCGTTGCCCAGATGGATATAGTTGTAAACGGTCGGACCGCAGGCGTAAATAGTAACTCGGGGGGGATTCAGCGGAATCAATTCCTCTTTCTTTCCGCTGAGGGTATTCATGATCTGCATACGATTTCCTCCTTTTTGCGATGCGCATCAGCCGCCAGCTGATCCATCAGCTGTTCATGCTGCAGGGAAACCCGGGCTTCCAGCAGGGCGATACGTTCTTCCAGCCGGCGGATAAGGTCCATTTCCGGGTCAGGCAGCTGCTGATGGTTCAGATCGACCAGCGCTTCCTCTTCTTCCATATCAATTTCATCATCATAGGCGTAGTGAATGGGCAGACCGTCCCGTCTTACGATACGGCCGGGCACGCCGACCACCGTACAGTTGGCGGGGATATCCCGCAGGACGACGGAGCCGCCCCCGATTTTTACGTTGTCGCCAACCGTAAAGGAGCCCAGCAGTTTGGCTCCGGCGCTAACGGTAATATTGTTGCCCAGGGTGGGATGGCGCTTGCCTTTTTCCTTACCGGTCCCCCCCAGGGTAACCCCCTGATACAGAGTGACAAAATCCCCCACTTCGGCGGTTTCGCCAATCACAACCCCGCTGCCGTGGTCGATGAAAAAGCTGCGGCCGATTTTCGCGCCGGGGTGAATATCGATACCGGTGAACATCCGGCTGATATGGGATACCAGCCGCGCCAGGAAATAACGCTTATGGTTGTACAGCCAGTGCGCCAGCCGGTGATTCAGAATAGCGTGAAAGCCGGGATAACAGAAGATGACCTCCCAGGTGCTTTTTACCGCCGGGTCTCGTTCAAAAACAACGTGGATTTCTTCTCGGAGCATATCAAACATGGTGCTGTGAATTCCTCTCTTTTGCAAATGGATTCATAAAAAAAGCCTTCCGTCTCCGGTACAGAGACGAAAGGCAGGCTTTCGCGGTTCCACTCTGCTTGCGCCGGATACCTCCGGCGCCGCTTGGATTGAAGATAACGGTTCCCCGGGCGCATCTACTTTGCGGCTGGCCGCGTTCAATACACCGGCTCCCGGACGCACTTTCAACCGTTTCCCCCGTAAAAGGCTCTCAGCCGCCGGCCTTTACTTTCTGTCGGGTTGCCGCAGTTTACTCTTTCCGTTCATCGCCTTTTTTCAATATATTTTAGTATAGTGTGTACAGAACGGAAATGTCAAGGGAACGGCAGAAAAATTTCTCTAACCGGAGGAAAAAATGTGGGGAAATGCGGCCGAAAAAGGACACTGGCGGTGGATTATGGTACAATAGGAGAAAAGCAAAGGAAAGAGGTGCGGAATCATGCGGGGATGGATGGTTATACTGCTGCTGTTGGTGCTGTATCTGGCCGTAAATAGTTTGGTAGCCTGGTGGGGGCGCAAGATACTGCTCTCCGCCTCTGGCCGCTCCCTTTCGCCCCGGCGCTGGCTCCGGGCCGGCCGGTTCTGGGTGGTAATGGTGATCTGGCTGATGGTATCGCCCTTCTTTACCCGAAACATGTTTGACCTGTTGCCCGGATTTTTGCCGGAGTGGCTGCGGCAGATCATTGCCTGGGCTGGATACGACTGGATGGTCTGCTGCTTTGTGGGGACGTTTTTCATCCTGCTGCTGGAACTGTTGCTTTTGTTATTGCGCCGGTTTTTTGCGATGCAGCAGGCGGAGCAGGTGGCGGCTTTAAAAGGCGGCATCATTCTGCTTTGTATGGCGCTTTATCTTGTAACGGGGACCTACCGGGCCCTGAGTATGCGCTGGGTGGAGTATGATGTTACGATTGACAAAGCTGCGGCCGGGAAGACGGAGGTGAATCTGATCCTGATATCGGATTTGCATCTGGGAGAATTGATTCATGCCAACCGCCTGGAGAGCTGGGTGGAAGCGATCAACGCGAAAACACCGGATCTGATCTGCCTGCCGGGGGATTTGTTCGACCGGGGATTTACAGGATTAAGCCCGGCGGAGCAAAAGCGGGTCCGGGCGGCCTTTA
>JAEEGL014944743.1_pt1 | contig 12330 bp, 9 predicted proteins | sample 9134231 | NCBI WGS metagenome assembly JAEEGL01 (sample SAMN16246548, study PRJNA631951) | gut metagenome | biome: gut microbiome; feature: rumen; material: fiber-attached | host: Bos | place: Iran: Karaj | collected 2018-10 | reverse complement strand
TGAATTAGTTTTATCTTTAAAATACTCAACTTGGCCAATACTAGATATTATAGCTCCGTCAAAAGAAGAGTAAATTTTGTTAATATTTGTTTTTATAAGTTTGTCATAGTTTCCTTTTGTAACGTTTGGAAGCACAATATATTTTTTGTTTTGTATGTTAGATATTTCATTTTCGTTTGCAATAAAATCTTTGAAATTAATATAGTACCCACTGACATTATCATAGTCTGCATATGTGTTTTTAAAATCGTTTAAAAGTATATATGCTTTTTTAGTAGTTTTTTTGTCTTCGATCTTTGGAAGAACAAGTGGTACTTTGTTTATTTCTTTTTCATTATTTTTTGCTAAAAATGTTTCATATCTTTCTAGTGCTACTCTTCTGATTTCATTTATCTTTGAAACAGGCAAGAAAATTGATTGTTCCATTTCTATTTTTAACTCAGAAATATTAAATGGTGTGTTTCCTGTTTTTCTAAATTGTGTTTCAATTTGCTCTTTTGATAAAGGATTATTTTGAGCAATTTCTGGAATAACATCAGATTCATAAGTAAAATCTGGGAATATTACTTTGACTTTTTCATTTGACTTTAGATATAAAGAGGCACTAATCGAACGCTTTATTAGTTTGTTTTGATTAATGCTTTCACGAGCAGCATCATTTAATTCTTTGCTAGTTGTTCTATATATTTTATCACCTGGATTAATATTACCGGAAATGTTTCCGATAGTGATATCATCCTTATTTTTAGAAATATATGAGATTACTGTTGATGGACTTTCATTTTCGCCATTCCATATTTCAATTCCATCACCATTGATTAATTCTATATCCTTATTTAGGTTAATTAAAACTTTGTGCTTATCTAGTGGCTTGATGACTTTTCCAATATAAATTCCCCAATTTTTTGGTTTTTCATAGCACATTACATCTTTTCCTGTTTTAGATTTCAAATATGCTGTTGAAAAACCTCCGCGATTAAATATTTGAGCTAAATCGTTCTTGTCTTTTTCAGATGGTATTTTATCAAGCTCATCAAGGTATTTTCGATAAAATTTAATTACAGTTGCAACATATTCAGGAGACTTCATTCGCCCTTCTATTTTTAGACATGCTACATTTGGAAGGTCTTTTAATATTTCAAGAGTTGATAAATCTTTTGGGCTAAGAAGATATCCATTTTTACATTTTTCTAATTTTCCATTTGATTCTTTTAGAAGAGTATATGGTAATCTACATGGTTGAGCGCATTTCCCTCTATTTCCGAGAGCGGTTTCCTACCATACTGCTAAATAAGCATTGACCCGAGTAGCATATGCATTGTGCTCCATGTGCAAATATCTCTATTTCAGTATCGGTATTTTCACAAATATATTTTATTTCGTCTATTGATAATTCTCTTGCAAGAACAACTCTTTTAAAACCTATTTTTGAAAGCTCTTTAACGCCTTCTAATGTATGAGTAGAAAGCTGAGTTGATGCATGAATAGGTAGGTTAGGAATATGCTCGTGTAGTACTTTAGCAAGGCCTAAATCTTGAACTATTACAGCATCAACACCAATTTTATATATGTCATATGCAAAAGATAAAGCTTCACTTAGTTCAGTATTATCTAATAGAGTGTTTAATGTAAGATGGATTTTAACATTTCGTAGATGAGCAATATTTACTATGTTTTTTAGTTCATCTAAGTCAAAGTTTGCAGCATTAGCTCTAGCATTAAATAGCTTTCCACCAAGATATACTGCGTTCGCACCGTTTTGAATGGCAGCAATAAAGGCTTCATAACTTCCAGCTGGAGCAAGGAGCTCTACATTAGAATTCACGGTATAATCCCTCCATTTCATATTGTTTGTGGATTTATTCTATAAAAGTTTATCATATTGTGAATTAATAGTCTACATAATATAGGCAAAAGTGTTGAAATAATATTAAAATTCTGTAAAAAATGGTTTTTTCCTATTAATATATGATAAAATACCATAGAGTAATTATATGCTAGACATAAGAAAAATGAAAGAAGTGAACAGTATGGACCCTAATGTTAGCTTGAAGCTATCAAAAAGAGCCGATGAAACACTTTTCGGAAAGGCAATATCAAATATTGGAAGAGTATTGTATTCATCGAATTTTTCGATATATACATTACTTGTTGCAACTAGACGTAGGAGTGTTTTAAAAGCATACGATAATTATATTAATATTAATAGCTTTAAGGAACCTAAAAAGCGTGAAACAATCGAAAATAAATATAAAAAAGCATACTCTAATTACATTAGTACGCTTGAAAGAGTTATCACCGAAAATATTTATGCCAAAATGCAAAAAAGGGCAGCTAGTGTTGATGAAGAAGCAGTTATGGCAAAGTATTATGAAGCTAATAAATATAAAGGTCATGATGAAGTTGAACACCGTATTAGAGTTGAAATATTGTGTTTAAACATGGACTGGGGAAATGTTCAAGCTCATAAGTCAGATATGGTTCTTGAGAAATTTAAAGAGTTTTATCTATACAACATAAAAGAACTATATAAGGGTCAGATGAGGCATAATGCTATTTTGCTTGCTAATGCAAAAGACGGTGATAGAGACCAATATGAAGCGGTCTATGGAATAATAGATGTTTACATTAAAGAAATTTTGCCGATTCTTGAAGAAAATGATACGCACAATAGAATTATCAAAGATTACAAACGTTATGTGTCATCTGTTGATTCATTTGAGCAAAAATCATATATAGAACTTAGAAAGAGACTTGCTCTTCTTGGATTTGCTAGTGATTTATTTGAGTTTTCACTTCCAAATGTTGCAAAAGAGCAATGTTATTTGGAAATAATTGAAATTGCTAGAGTGCTAATTACAAATGAGCACACTGAAAGTGATAAGTATTCTGCTTTTGAAGTGTTACTTGATGGAATAGAAGAATACGTTGATAATATTCTTGCAAAAAAGTCATATTGGCCAATAATTGAAGAAAAGAGAGAATATGAAGCATTAAATGAAAAATGGCAAGAACTAAAGAAACTTGCTAGAATTGATTTTGACTGTTACAAAAGAAAAAGAGAGGCTTTGTTCATTAGATATGATTTGAATATAATGAAACGTAAGAAAATTAAGCTTCCAGAAGTCAATGAATACTATCATGAAAGACTTGTTATTTTACATGAGTTAAGAGAGATTAAATCTAAGGCAAGGCTTTGGAGTGGTTATTTACGTTCTCATAGAAGAATTAAGGCTGATGATTTCGATGAGATTCTTAACGAAGAACTAAGACAACCGTTATGTTATACTAATGAACTTGGTAGTATTACTGTTGAACTTGAGGTTTTAGAAAAGATATATGAGTTGAAAAAAGTTGAAGAAGCGGACAAAGCACAGATGGAAAAAGAAGAACAGCAGCTAGATAAAAAAGAAAATAGAATGATAAACGTTGTAAGATTTATTATTTCAAAACAAGGTAGATTTGTGAAAAGGAAGGCATGTTAGCAAATATGATTGAAATTAAATATCAAGATGGCAGGATGAAAAAGGTAAACGATAAGCTTGTTAAGCAAGTAATAAAGACAGTATTAGAATTAGAAGGCATTTGCCATGATGTTGATGTTTATGTAACTTTTATGAACAATGAGGAAATTCATAAGATTAATAAAGAATATCGTAATGTTGATAGGTCAACAGATGTATTATCTTTTCCTATGTTTGAAAGAGAAGAAATCCAAAACTTAAAAGAACAAAAGAAGGGTGATATTGAGGAGATTCTAGGAGATATACTTATATCAATTCCAAAAGTTAAAGAACAAGCTGAAGAATATGGTCATAGTTTTGAAAGAGAACTTTCATATTTGGTGACGCATGGAATGCTTCACCTTCTTGGTTATGACCACATGGAGGACGATGAGAAGAAGATCATGAGAGAACATGAGGAAGCAGTACTAAAGAAATTAGGAATTGACAGGTAGCAGATTTGAAAGGAGATATTTCTTTGAAAAAGGGATCAGTAGAAATCATTGTTATTTCTTTTATAGTTGCAATTTTAATTATTGCTGGATTAGTTGCAGGTTTTATGTATTTTAATAATACAAATTATAAGTATTCAGGTGATAGATATTCTGGTGATGTTTTATCAAGTGGTGATGAAGAAGTAGAAAAAGAGCCAGAAGTAATTGAAGTTTATACAGGACCTAAGGTGTTTTCTGGTGACTCTAGGTCTGTAGCAGTAATGATAGATAATGATAATAAGTCTGCATGGCCTCATGCAGGTTTAAATAATGCTTATATGATTTATGAACTAATTGTTGAGGGAGGTTCTTCAAGATTTATAGCCTTTTTCAAAAAGGATAATCTTCCAGATAAAGTTGGTCCAATTAGAAGTGCTAGACATTATTTTCTAGACTATGTACAGGAACATGATGCAATATACTGCCACTTTGGTTGGAGCCCTCTTGCACAAAAAGATATTCCAAGACTTGGCATTGCAAATATAAATGGTATTTATGATAACTATTATTGGAGAGAGCCGCCAAAGTCATCATACCATAATGCGTTTTCTAGTAAAGAGTTGATTGAAAAATATATTGAAAAGAAAAAATATCGCGATATAGAAAAGCAAGATTGTATTGTGAGCTTCAATGAAAAGGACATTGATTTTGAGTCTGGAGATGGAAGCTTTGAAGCAACATCATTAAAGTTTAAATACTCTGGTGCACATTACTCTTCATACGAGTATGATCCTGAAACAAAAACATATCTAAGGAGCATGAGAGGCGTTGAACATAGTGATAGATTCACCAAAGAAAGATTTTATGCAAAAAATATCATTGCTTACAAAGTAAGAGATGTGTTACTAGATGATCCAGAAGATAAAGGCAGAAGAGAAGTATATAATGTCGGAAGCGGTGAAGGATATTATTTCTCAAATGGAAGAGGAATAAAGATAAAATGGAAAAAATCTGGACACGCTTCTAAGACGATATATACAGATATGGATGGAAACGAACTTAAAGTTAATGATGGTATTACTTGGGTTCAAATTGTTCCTTCAGATTACGGAACAATTTCATATGAATAGTAATTGAAAGGAATTTTTATGAAATCAGGATTTATAACTATTCTTCGGGAGACCAAATGTAGGTAAATCTACTTTACTAAATAAAATTGCTGGGCAGAAAATCGCAATTGTTTCTAAAAAGCCACAGACAACAAGAACGGCGATTAAGGCAATTGTTAACCTTAAAAATGCACAACTAGTATTTGTAGATACACCAGGAATTCATAATCCTAAGAATAAGCTTGGGGAGAAAATGATTGATACCATTGAGGATGCTAAAGAAGGTACAGATGTTACTTTGTTTTTAGTAGATGCATGTGATGAAGGTATTAAGTCATATAATAAAAAGATTTTAGATGGAATAAAGAAAGAAAAGAATTCTAAGATTCTAGTTATTAATAAAGTTGATTTAGTAAAAAAAGAAACCCTACTAAATTTAATGAAGCAATATAGCGAGGAATGCGATTTTGACGCAATTATTCCAATTTCTGCTTTGAAAGATGACAATGTAGATAGATTAATAAAAGAAATTGTAAAATTACTTCCTGAAGGACCAAAATATTATGATGAAAATGAGTTTACAGATCAAACGGAAAGACAACTTGTTGAAGAGATAGTTAGAGAAAAGTGCTTAAGGCTTCTTGACGAAGAAGTTCCTCATGGTATTTTTGTAGAAGTAATTCAAATGAAAAAAAGACCAAGAAAGAAACTTTATGATATAGAAGTAAATATTTATTGCGAGAAGAAATCACATAAGGGAATTATAATTGGTAAAAATGGTACAACACTAAAAAGAATTGGAGAAAGAGCACGAGAAGACATAGAAGAAATGATTGATGCTAATGTGAATTTGCAACTTTGGGTAAAAGTTAAAGAGGGCTGGAGAGATGATTCAAATAAACTAAAAGAATTTTTTAAGTAGGATGTGAGTATTTTGGGACTTATTAAGACAAAGGGCATAATTATTGCTCAAGCTAACTCATCAGATAATGATAGAGTACTCACAATACTTACTCCTAATCTTCGGTAAAATATCAGCATTTTATAGAAGTGCAAAAAAGTCTAAATCATCAACTCTAAATAGTAGTGAGTTCCTTGCTTTTTGCGATTTTATACTATATAAAAGTCCAAATGATAATTACTCAATTAACTCTGCGGAAGTAATAGAACTATTTTATAATCTAAGGACTGACATTGAAAAGCTAAGCTATGCAGTTACAATTTCAAAGATTATATATGATGTTACTGATGAAAATATACCGGCTGAAGATGTTTTACAGCTTTTTTTAAATACACTTTATGTTATATCCGAAACCGATAAGAATTTAGATTTAGTATATAGTATTTTTCAAATAAGACTACTTGCACTTTTGGGTTTTGTTCCTCAAATAAGTGAATGTGTATCATGTGAAAAAAAGATAACTGAAGATATGGAGCGTTTTTATTTCAGCATAAAAGATGACGGAATCAAGTGTGAGAATTGTGGTAAGTTAGATAAGGGAGCGATATCGCTTAGCAAAACAAGTTTTTCGGCATTAATATATTCATTGTCTTGTGATGCTAAGAAATTGTATTCTTTTGAAATTCCTGATGATGCTATAGCAGAACTTACGATTTTGGCTAAGATTTATACTACTCAAAAATTGGAAAAAGAATATTTGGTACAAAAATATTAATATTATAAATTTTAAGAAAGAAGGATTATTATCATGAAAAAAATTGTAATTATGAGTGTTCTATGTGTTATGCTACTAACTTCTATTTGCTTTGCAGCATTAAAAAAAGAACCTGCATTTTTGCTTGAAAAGTTTAAAATGAAGCTTGGAGTGGATCAAAGCATCGGAGCAATTATTAGAGGTACTGATATAAAAGTTGACAACTTGGTAAGTAGTAATCCAGGAGTAGTTAGAGTTATGCCAGATGGATATCTTAAGGCCGTTAGTACAGGTATTTCTACTTTAACTTATAAATATACTAATAGTAACGACGAAGCGAAAGAGATATATTGCTTCGTTGAAGTTACTGTAAATGATGCGACATATGATGAAGTAATTGGAACTAAAGCAGAGACAATAAATATTATGCTTGACTTAGGAGAGTATAAAATTCAAATTGAATCTGGAAAGGGTGCTATTCCTAACATTCCAGTGATTAAGAAAGAAAACTATGTTCTTGAAGGCTGGTACAAAGAGCCGGAACTTGAAAATAAAGTTGCTTCAAATGAACGTTTTTCAAAAGATACTGTATTGTATAGCAAATGGATAACCTTGGAAGAAAGCGAAAACAAGATTAGACCAAATTCAGCAGAGTATGATGATATTAATGAACATTGGGCTAGGAATGCAATTGAAACAGTTACAGCTCTTGGATTATTTAATGGTGTCGAAGATAGAAAATTTGGCCCAGAGATTACAATGAGTAGAGCGATGGCAGTTACTGTAATTGGTAGACTTGCAAAAGCTAATGTCGAAGGAAAAGAGAGTAAAGTTTCTGATGTTGTTAGTGGTTCGTACTATGATTCATATGTAGCATGGGCAGTTGAAAATAAAATTGTTAATGATATAGACGGAGATAAATTTAGACCAAACGATCCTATAACAAGAGAAGAAGTTGCAATGTATATGAAAAATTATATTGATTATTGTGGGTATAAGTATGAAATAAAGCTAGATCCTTCATATAAAGATACAAAGGGCTTATCAGAAGACGCATTAGATGCTATTGCTGCTTTATATAATCTTCAAATAATGCAAGGATTAAGCGTAGAAGATTTTGGACCTAAAGCTTCAGCTACAAGAGCACAAATGGCACAGATCTTTTATAATTTCAATAATTTTGTGAACAAGTATAAAGTTTAATAATCAATAGGAGGGTATACGGATGAAAAAAATAGTAAATGTATTAATAATATTAATTTTGTTGTTTAGTTTCTCTATTTGTTTTGCAGATTTGGTTCCTGTGAGAAAGGTTTTAGATATTAAGCCTGGATTAAATGGTACTGTTAATCCAGAGGCTAGAGTTGATTTTTTTGATGATTCAAGAGAAGTAAAAATAACATATACTGCCGATAAGGGTTATGTGGTAGGAAGAATTTTATTGGATGATAAAGAAGTTACTCCAAACAGTGTTTCAAAGGATGGCGGTACGAAAAAAGAAGTTACTATTAAGGCTTCTGATATAACGCATGGTATACATACTATCATTGCTGAATACACTATTAATCCAATTTATCTTTCAACAGTAACAGTTAGAGCAGATGATAACCTAATCGTAGAAACAAACATATCTGATTATGAGGTAAGTGAAGGTACAACAAAATACCATGTAAAAGCCTTTGATACATTTGATATTACTGTAAAAGCAAAAGACGGTTATAGAATTGAAAGTTGTACAGCTGATGGAGTGGAACTTTTAACAACTGGTAATTATACTAGGGAAATTACTCGACGCTATACTTCTTTAGTAGATGATATATCATTTAATTGTATATCTGTAAAAACAGATTTTGATAATCTGAAAGTAGTTGGCACGATTACCGTATCAATCGGACAACACGGAAGTTTCTTTATATCAGCTTTAGATAGTTTACCATCAAATAGTCACGAATCTAAATTCGAATTCAAGGAAGGTTCAAATAAGAATATTAAAGTAGGTTTTACAGGTAATACAGGGTTTGTACCTTCACAGATAATGGTTGATGGAGAACCTGCTAAACCAGAAGGGCTTGCTATTTCTCAAGATGGTGGAACGATTTGTATTTATGAATTTTTAGAAGTAGTTGGAGATCATACAATTAGTTGTGAATTCAAGAAGGGTGGAATGTATACACCAACTAGAAAAAAAATAACAATAAGCACAGATTCATTTGGTTCTACTACGCCGACTGGAGTGAATGAAGTTACTGAAGGAGACGACTTTACTGTTAGATTTGCAGCTAAAGAAGGATTTGTTTTAGATCAAATCTTTGTAGACGGTAATGAAACGAACTATACCTCTCTTTCAAAAGATGGTGGAACACAGGGTACTTTAACTCTAAAAGATATAAGTAAAGACCACTTAATTAGTATAACTTTTAAGCGTAGTTCTATAAGCCCAACAAATGCTCCTTTAACTACTCCTTCCTCGACTAAGTGGCCTACTCCTACGCCAAATCTATCAAATAAGCATACAGTTATTATACAAAGTGATACAAACGGATTTGTTACACCGTCTGGAAATATTGAAGTTGGTGATGGTGGTGAGGTAAGTGTAGCTTTTGTTGGAAAAACAGGATATGTTTTAAATCAGATTAGATTAGATGGAGTATTAGTTAATTATACATCACTTTCTAAAGATGGTGGAACTAGAGGAACTTATGTATTGGAAAATGTTAAGAAAAATCATACTATTGTAGTTACGTTTAAACAACAAGCAACTGTAACTGATCAACCAATTCCTACATATTTGCCAACGTATCTAGCTTCTGATTGGGCTAAGGCAGAAATGCAAAAAGCTGACAATGAAAAGTTAATACCGAACAGACTTATCACTAGTGACTTAAGAAGTCCTGTTTCAAGAGTTGAATTTGCAAGCATATGTATGAGTCTATACGATAGAATACACGGAAATTCAGACTTTCCTAATCTAATAAATCCTTTCACAGATACAAACGACGTTGACGCAATAAAGGCTTATTATTTAGGTGTAACCAAAGGGGTTAGTGAAAATGAATTCAATCCTGAATCAAGGATAACTAGAGAGCAGATGTCAACAATGTTAGATAGGCTTATTACAATATTAGGGCTAAATTATACTTTGAAAGTTAATCTTACATTTGCTGATGCAAATAATGTTTCAGATTGGGCAAAAGATGGAGTAGCTAGAATGGCTCTTTTAGGTTTAATTCAGGGAGTTGGAGATAACACATTTTTACCACAAGGTGAGGCAACCAGAGAACAAGCCTTGGCAATTTCGTTAAGAACAGTTGAAAAGTTTCTTAAGTAAATAAGATGATTTAATAAATATGGACATGATTTTTGAGAAAACTATAGGTTTTTTATCAAATTTTATGTCCATTTTAATTTTTTTGAAAAATAGTTGACAAGTAATATTAATTATGTTAATATAATGACCGATGAGGAAAATTAGTACCCACGGATATGTGTTTATGCGTGGGGCCGCTTTCCCACAAGTAGACAAATATCGTGCGTCGGCGAGGCGCACAGTGGGACTAGTGGACTAAGTTTTCACGGGATGTTGGCTGATGGACGAGCAGGTGCAAATGCTCAGCGCAGAGAATCCATCAGTCAGAGTAGCCTTAAAGTGCTGCTACTCCATACTTAACCAAGTATGACGAGCACTATTGCCTACGGGCAATCACCGTGAAATTATGTGTTGCTGTTACCGGTATGGGTGGAGCCCCGGCCGCGAGCATGTTGACGAGAACAGGTCAGCATGGTGTGATCTCGTGAGATTTAAGAAGGTCTCGGAGAGACCGAAGTCGTACCGCACTTAGCTGGTACGCCACAGAATAACTCCAACAGCACGGCCAGGGTTTGCACCCCTGGTTTTTTTTATGCCATTTTTCTCCTTTGGGGACACGACATTGAGGAGAATTTTTTCTCTTTTGGGGACACGACATCCAGGAGAAAAGAATCTGCTCAACGTCGTGTCCTCATAGGATTCAAAACAAAAATAAAAATAATAGTTGACATATTCTTTATATTATGTTATCATAATGCTCGTTGAGGAAAATTGATTCCCCGCAAGTGCTGAATAGTTTGCGGGGCCGCTGTCCCCGCTTACGTAGTAGGCAAAAAATGGGGACGGTGGACTTCAGCTTCATGGGATGTTGCTTGATGATCAGCAGCTTGTGCAAGGCTGACTGGAAAGTCATCAAGTAGGTAGGCGAAAAGTGCTCCTACCTCATGTGAAAAAGCATGTACAAGCACGTTGCCAGAAGAATGGCAATCACCATGAAAAAAAGCTGTTACCCGGAGGGTTGGGATCCCGGCCCACGAGCATGTAGGACAAAAGCAGGTCTGCATGGTGAGATCTCGTGGGTTATGCAAGGTCACGAAAGTGACCGAAGTCGTGTAGGCACGAAGCCGGCACGCCACAAAGACAATTCTCCAACAGCACGCCAAGGTCGGCGGAGCCAGGGTTTGCACCCCTGGCTTTTTTTTTCTCTTTTGGGGACACGACCTTTAGGAGAATTTTTTCTCCTAAAGGTCGTGTCCCCAAAGGAGAAAAAAAGTTTCAAAAAATGAAAAAAACACTTGCAATAAAGTAAACAACACCTTATAATAGAAATCGCTGTGATAATGCGATGATGTGAAATGTGGCTGCCATATAGGCAGGGAACTTTCACGGAGTATGTCCGATTTAAAACCGGGCGACAAGGGTAGTTTGACGCTATTTCCCCAGGTTTAATTCCTGGGTTTAAATATGGGTGTTCATGAAACACCCGGTTGCGTTGTTAATCACTTTTGTCGGAGGTAAGTATTTATTTTAAGGAGGGTAAATATAATGCCAAAAACAAAGAAAGTAGCAGAAGTAGGTAAAGAAAGAATCAGAATTAGACTTAAAGCTTTCGATCATGTTGTTTTAGATCAGTCTGCACAAAAAATTGTAGATACTGCTAAAAAGACAGGCGCTGAAGTTTCAGGACCAATTCCATTACCTACAAAGAAAGAAGTCGTTACAATCTTACGTTCTCCACACAAGTACAAAGATTCAAGAGAGCAATTCGAAATGAGAACTCACAAGAGAGTTATTGATATTCTTTATCCTACCAACAAAACAACTGAAGCTCTTATGAAGATTGAGCTACCAGCTGGTGTTGAAGTAGAAATCAAATAGCAGTTTTTAAACTGATCATGTTCATATTGAATATGAACCAATAATCAAGGAGGTTATATTAAAATGAAAAAAGGAGTTTATGGTAAAAAACTAGGCATGACTCAAATATTTACAGAAGAAGGCTTAGTAGTACCAGTAACTGTTGTTGAAGTTGAACCATGTGTAATAATCAAAAAGAAAACAGTTGAGACAGATGGTTATACGGCACTTCAAGTTGCAACAGGTGAAATCAAAGAAAAACATATGAATAAACCTATGAAAGGTCAATTTGATAAAGCTAAGCTTGCTTACAAGAAGTACATTAAAGAGCTTAGACTTGATAATATAGACGAATACAACGTTGGTGATGAAATCAAAGCTGATATCTTCGCTGCTGGTGAATTTGTAGACGTTCAAGGTATTTCTAAAGGAAAAGGTTTCCAAGGTGTTATTAAACGTCATGGA
>JAEEGL014571541.1_pt1 | contig 12330 bp, 7 predicted proteins | sample 9134231 | NCBI WGS metagenome assembly JAEEGL01 (sample SAMN16246548, study PRJNA631951) | gut metagenome | biome: gut microbiome; feature: rumen; material: fiber-attached | host: Bos | place: Iran: Karaj | collected 2018-10 | reverse complement strand
CTTTTTGCTGGTAAACTTGCTGAATAGTTTCATCATAAGAGCAAATATAATTAATAATGTCAATACTGTGGCGCAAATAATCTTAAAGGGATTGGGCAGAGTGGTTGCGCTCATGCAGCAGGCATCTTGAGTGGCAACGGTGAGGTTCCAACCTGTAGCATTGAGGAGCAGACCGAAGAGGATTGCAAAGCCTACGATAGTCATCAGATAGATTGAAGTGAAACGACGCCCCATCGACTTATGAACCACAAGAATAGAAGCGAGATTAACCGCAGGGCCTGCCATCAGCATCACCAGTTTGATTATTCTGCCTTTTTCATAATTATCGTTTAATATTCGTAGAGTTTAATGTGGAGGATTTTCCACTCGCCGACACCGATGATGCTGGGTGCTCCTTCGTGCCAAAAGTCAATGAGGTGAGCCAATGGACCTGCTGACGGATACTCTCCAGGTCGGCGCCCACGGCTGTTCATCGCAGCATTCACGTAGAGCGGCATGTCGTGTATCTCGCGGGCTGCTTGGGCCAGATGTTCCACATAGCGGGCATAGCTCAGTGCCATAAACTTCTCATCGGCATATTCGTCTGTACCATAGCGCTCTGCCCACTTTTCTTTCAAGTAAGCCTTCTCTGCCAGTGGCGAGTGGTCGCGAGCCGATTCCAGCATACCAATTTCGTTCTCAATCTGCATCATGATGACAACCTCTCGTTGAGAGTCGAGTTCCTTGATATGTTGCATCAAAGCAGAGAAAGCTTTCATGTCGGCCTGTAGTACATGATCGCTGAAACATGAGGCGATCTCCATCTGCTTCCCCTCGGCAGTCATCGCTCGCGGGAACCGTTTCGTGTCCTGCTTGAACCATGCTGGCGTATAGCACGACATCGAGCTCTTCCATACGCCGAACCATAGGAATACCACATGCAACTGCTCCCGTCGTGCCACGTTGATGGTGCGGTCGATGAGCGTAAAATCGAACTTGCCTTCTACAGGCTCCATCAGTTCCCAGTAGGCAGGAACGAGTACAGTGTTCAGTCCTAATGCACGCATCCGAGGCATCACCTCGTCGATGTCCTCCACCGACGTTGCCGCTGAATTACTCAGTTCACCGCCAAGGATGGGATTCCCGTCTTCTGCAGCAACGGTCAGTACCGATGCAAATGCCAATAAGCATAACCATTTCTTCATAGTCCCTTGTTTGATTTCATATAGTCGGCAGGGCGGATGCCAAATTGTTTCTGGAAACACTTGGAGAAGTAAGAGGGATTGGAGAATCCTACCATATAACCGATTTCACTTACCATGTAGCCTCCGTCGTGTAATAGTTGGGCTGCGCGCTTCAGTCGTACGATCTGAATCATCTCATTAGGAGTCACGTCGGCCAAGGTTTTAATCTTTGCAAAGAGTCCGCTTCGGCTGATGTTAAGCTTGTCGGCGAGGAAATCGACGTTAAGGTCAGAATTAGAGAAGTTCTCTTCGATGATCTTGTTCATGCGAGTCAGGAACTCGTTGTCTGTCGGGTTCTGGGCTATCTCCGTCACGGGCTCTAATGGTTGGGTAGAGAATTTCTCCATCAGGCGCCGACGCATCTGGAGCATGTTGCGTATGCAAGCTTCGAGGTATTGCACGGAGAAGGGTTTCTCGATATAGGTATCTGCGCCGACATCCATACCTTCCACCTTCGAGTCGTCGTCGGTCTTGGCGGTCAGCATGACAAATGGGATATGGCTGGTCAGCTGGTTGCTGCGCACCCGTCGGCATAATTCGACACCATCCATCCGTGGCATCATCCAGTCACTGATGATGATGCTGACCTCGTGTTTCTCCAACAGGTCGAGTGCCTCAATGCCGTCGCCTGCTGTGATTACCTCATACTTCTCGCGGAAATTGTTCTCCAGGAAGTCGCGCATATCCTCCGAATCTTCCACGATGAGCATGGTCTGTTGAGAGGAGGTATGAGGTAACTGGTGAGAGTTGAGAGATATGTCTTTTGGCTGTATCTCTGTTGGAGGTATTCTCTCATCTCTTTCCTCTAACCTCTCACCACTATAATCTTCCTGGCTTACTGGCAGCACAACCGTAAATGTAGAGCCTTTGCCCACTTCCGACTCAACATAAATCTGACCGTGGTGCTGATCTACGATGTTCTTGACAATATTGAGACCGATGCCGGTACCTGGCTTATTACCTTCAGCCTGGAAGAATGGCTCGAAGATGCGACGACGGTTTTCCTCCTTGATGCCTATGCCATTATCACTGACCTCAATGCGGAAATGCTCATTGTCGGGCTCCACGATACAATTCAGTTTCACTTCGTCCTTCGTATATTTACTGGCGTTGGTCAGCAGATTACTAATCACCTTGATAACAGCCTCTTTGTCGATGATGGCAGTGAAGTGTTCGTCGGGGTAGGTAACAGCGAACTGCTTGCCACCCTGCTCAAAGGTCGGGGCAAAGCGTTCGCTGACGGATCGTATCAATTCGGAGATGTTTTGTGGAGCGAAATGCATCACCAGCATCAGCTGTTCCACCTTCCGGAAATCAAGCAACTGGTTTACCAACTCTAACAGGCGATGGGCGTTACGATCAATGACCTTGATATCATTGGAAGGATGATCGCGTTTCATCATTTTTTCCAACGGTCCGATAATCAGCGATACAGGTGTGCGAATCTCGTGGGCTATCATCGTGAAGAAGTTCAGACGAGCCTCGCGCACTTCTTTTTCTTTCTGTTCGTTCAACCGTTGCATCTCCAACTGATGCTGATGCTCGGCACGCTTCAGTCTGAAGTGAACGTAATACCAGATAATGACTCCAATGAGCAACAGATAGAGAATCTTGGCATACCAACTCCACCAGAAAGGCGGTTTGACAACTATTCTGAGTGTGGCTTCATTGGTGGACCATATTCCATCGTTGTTCGTCGCTTTTACACGGAAGACATAGGTGCCGGCAGGCAGGTTGGTATAGGTGGCCCGATTCTGGTTTCCCACATAGTTCCAATCGTTGTCAAAGCCTTCGAGCATATAGGCATACTGAATCTTTTCGGGTGAACAGTAGCTGAGTGAAGCAAACGAGAGGCTGACCATCTTGGAATCTCCGTAGCCTATGGTGATCTCTTTCGTCAACGTCAGGTCGAGAGGCAGGCCCTCAGCTGTCAGTTCTTCCTGGTTCAAGATGCTCAGTGATGTGATATACACTGGTGGCATCACATGGTTGGCCTTGATCTGATAGGGGTAGAAGATGTTAAAGCCACTGGTACTGCCAAAGAAGATACGCCCGTCACTGGTCTTTAACCCGGAATTGGGCTGGAACTGTTCGCTGACGAGTCCGTCGTGAAGGGTAAACCGCTGCACACCTTCATCCGGGATATATTTCACAATGCCCCGTTCAGTGGTGAGCCAGAGAGCGCCATTGTCCTCAATGATGCTCATGATGTTCTGACTCGGTAAATCAAGATCTACCCGTTGGAAACAATTGAGCTTCTTGTCGTAAATGCATAGTCCGGCAAATGTGCCTATCCATAGTTGTCCTTTCTGGTCAATATGACAACAGTTCACTTCTTTGTCGGGCAATGAGGTTTCTTTGTTGCTTTCACTCCGGAAATTGCGGAGTTGCTGGGTTTTCCGTTCATAAAGCCAAAGGCCTTCACCCTGAGTAGAGAGCCAGAGGTTTCCTTCCTGATCCTCATCTATGTCGATGGTAATCGCATTGGTCTTTCCGATGCGTATGAAATTGTCTTTCTGACGGTCGTAAAGGCAGAGCCCTTCCATCGTGGCAACCCATAATTGCTTGTGTGAATCGAGATAGATGGCATACGAGCTGGAGTTGTCTATCGTATGAGGATCGTCAGTCTGCAGATATTGGCGCAGCTGCCCTGTTTCGGGGTTCAACACCATGACACCATCTGTATAGGTTCCAATCCAGAGGTTTCCGTCATCATCGACACAGAGTGCATGGACATTTCGCTTTGAGAGCTGGTCCTGATGAGGATAACTCGTAAAACGTCTTTCGTTGGGTAAGTAGCATATCAGTCCACCATCGTCACTGGCTATCCAGATACGTCCGCGTTTGTCCTCGCAGAATCGGGAGATGACATTACCTGCCAGGCCATCGTCTATGGAGAACCCGTCGAAGCGTCTGCCCACTGGCGAAAGATATTTCACGCCGCCATAGAATGTACCAATCCAGAGTCCTCCCTCTGTATCACTGGTAATGGCATATACGAAACGATCATCAAATTTGGTCCATTCTCTTGTCTTTGCATTCAGGCGAACCACACCATCATCGCAACCGATACAGATATATTCGCCTGACAATTCGTATAAGGTATGGATATGCCAACCTACTTTTGTCTGCTGGGGGTCGAGAACTGGTTCCAATGTACCGTCGCTGTGCATCAGCAGCAGACCATGCTCCCAGGTGCCAAGCCATAGCCGACCGTCCTTGGTTTGAAGCATACGAAGTGAGGTGGGGATTTCTTGATACTTCAGATTGACAGGTTCAAACTGGTCGTGCAGGCGGTTCAGTTTCTGTACGACCGGTTCCCCCCAATTGGTCACGGTCCAAACCTGATTGCTGTTGTCGATAAGAACCTGTGCAACCGCTTCACCCGCGGCCTTCAGTTCGTAGTGTTTTGTTTGTCCAGTCTTGACGATATACTGCCATACACCTTGTTCCATGGTTGATATCCACAGACTACCATCCTTGTCGAGTGAGAGATAAGTGACTGTGGAGTGAATATCAATCGGAAGCCGGCTGAACGACTGTCGTTCGAAATCAATGAAGAACACACCTTTTACCGTACCGACATAGACACCATGCTCGCTGGCAATCAAGGAGGAGATATATTGGCTGATACCAAGTTCTGGAATACGGAAAGGCAATACTCGCTTGCCATCGTATCGGCATAGCCCATTGTCAGTGCCGAACCAGATATAACCATCCTTGTCCTGAACGATATTGCGCACGGCATTGGCAGCTAATCCGTCATTCATCGTGATGTTACGGTAGCTATAGTCGTCCCTGGCACTGGTTGACAGCAGACCAAGAAAGCATATTGTCAGTAGTAGTATTCGCTTCATTGTGTGGCAAAAATACGAAATCTATAGGGAAATACCAAAAGATTTTGTGAATTTTTTGGATTTTCATCCGTCGGCATCGGTATCATGTCGTGTTTCATTGGGGCGCCCATCACGATCAGATAGAGGTGCTTCAACGTCTTGTCTTTGGGTATGGTGAACGTCGTGACGTTCACTGGGCTGTAGATTTCCTCATCGTCGGTGGTAATGCCTACGAAACCGTAGCGCAATTGATCGCCCTTGAGTTGCAGGCGATAGACCTTTGATTTTAGATCCACCTCGTCGTCGAGTTTAATGGCATTGAAACCGTATTCCTCCAGACCATATTTCGGTGCATACCAACCCTCGCTATCGCCCGTCAGCTCGGTGTCGAAAGTGCAGGCATACTGACGTGTTTCCTTACGTGCATGTTTGAAGTCGAAATTCACCAAATGCTGGTAGCCTCGGAACATCTCGTCGCAGAACTGCTGTTGCGACAAACCATACATGCGTTTATAGGTCATCACGGGATCCTCGCCGATGCGCCCCTGACGATACAGTTCAGCGATCGACTTGCGGCCGTGCAGGTCACTCCACCATTGAATCACGTAGGGTGAGTGGTAGATGTTATCCAAGTGAAGATAGGCTTTATGGGTGAGTTTCCTGAATGCCTCAAAGTGGTAGTTCTCGTCAGTGATCCAGTCGGGGTTCACCTGCCAGAGCATCCACTGCGAGGTCATCTCAAAGAAACCAGAACCTCCCCAGGCATCACCGGCCTTGTCGGCTGGTATCTGCAGTTGGAAACTGTGGCCCAACTCGTGGGCCATACAGTTCATCTTGTCATCCTGAATACGGTTTGGGGCCACCCATAGTGCCCCGATGAAGTCATCGTAGGTACCACCATAGGCTGTACCTTCGTTGGAGTACATCACCATGACCATCATCTTGTATTGTTCACTCAGTGAACCTGGTTTCACGAATTCCAATGTGTCGCGGAAGAAGTGGTAGAACGACTGTACACGGTCGCGCAGGTTTGTCAGACTGAAACACATCGGCTGGCCGTCGAGGTCAGGACCTGATACGATGCCATTCTGAGGCTGGGCATTAAACCCTCGCTCCCACATGAATATGAGGTCATCGGTCTCAATGGATCGTTGAAACGACCACTTCGAGGTGTCACTTTTCAAGTCCATTCCCCGCAGGTCCTCTGGGATATAGATTTTCTTCGTCTGCGCTGTAGCAGAGAACGTCAATAATGATAATAAAGCAAAAATCTTCAGTCGTTTCATTCTATTTTTTGTTATTGAATATGCTTAGCCTCCGATGATGACCTTCAGCCCGTAGGCTTCCAATTGTCGGCAGCAACGGTCGAGGGTCTCGTCTGAAGGGGATGACATGAGATAGTGTTGCGGATTGTAGGCTGAGGGGGGCAGCATGCGGCGATGCTTGTCCTTGCCCACATCATGGTAGGGTAGGAGGTGGACGGTGATAGCAGGATGAAGTGATTCCAGGAATCTGCCTGTGGCATCCATGTTCTGTACGTCGGCATTGATACCTTCGATGAGGGGAATACGGATAAGGAAATTATGTCCGTTCTCTGCCAAGTAGCGGATGTTCTGAAGAATGAGCTCATTTGGGACGCCTGTATAGATACAATGCTTTTCAGAGTCCATGATTTTTAGGTCGGCGAGGATCAGTTCGCATTCTCCTGCCACCTCTTCCACCACTTCTTGTGATGCATAGAGCGAGGTGTCAACCGTGCGATGCAGTCCACGACGACCCAGTTCCTTCAACAGCTGCAGTGTATAGGTGGGATGCATGAGGGGTTCTCCTCCACACAGGGTTACGCCTCCCCCGCTGTCTTCCATCACGGCGTGCTCCTTTTCAATCTCCGCCATCAAGGCTTCTATCGTCCATGCCTTGCCGCACATCTCCAAAGCGGTGGTGGGACACTCTTCGGTGCATCGCTGGCACTCGGAGCAGGGGTGCTCCATCGCGATGCCGTCTGGTGTAAGGCGAAGGAGCTGATGCAAACACACGTAGACACATGTCTGGCAGCCGATGCACTTGCTCTTCTTGTAGAGCAGTTGAGGCTGTGCTGTCCAACTCTCAGGGTTATGACACCACACACAGCGGAGTGGACATCCCTTCATGAAGATGGTAGTCCGTATGCCTGGCCCGTCGTTGATGGCATACCTCTTAATATCGAATATCAGCGCCTCAGTATTCACTGTTTTCCGTTCTTGCGATGATCTCGTTCTGCAACTGCTCCGTCATATCGTTGAAGTAGTCGGAGTAGCCAGCCACACGTACCAGCAGGTCACGGTATTCCTCCGGATGCTGCTGCGCATCATGAAGTGTGGCGGTGTCGATGATGTTAAATTGGATATGATGGCCGCCCATCTTAAAGTAGCTGCGGATGAGTGAGGCCAGTTTCTTCTGATCCTCCTCCCGCTTGAGCAGGTTGGGCACGAAACGCACATTCAACAGCGTACCTCCACTCTTGGTCTGATCCAGTTTGCCCAATGACTTAATGACTGCCGTAGGTCCATGACTATCCGAGCCGTGAGCCGGAGAGGTACCGTCGCTGATGGCGAAGTGGGCAAAGCGACCGTTGGGTGTAGCCCCACATACTTGTCCGAAGTAGTTATGGCAGGTCGTGGAGAGCATGTTCAGCTGTGTCTTGCCGCCGCGAGTATTGGGACGGCCCTCAATGGCCTTCACCAAGTCATCGTACACCCGCACGGCGATGTTGTCGGCATATTCATCATCGTTGCCGAAGAACGGCGTGTGGTTGCGGATATATTGTCTCATCTTCTCTTCGCCCTCCCAGTTCTTGCCTACTGCCTGGAGCATCTCGTCCATCGTGTAGCGATGGTCTTCGAAGACATGTTTCTTCAGTGTTGCCAGACAATCGGTAATGGTGCCCAAACCTGTACACTGTATGTAAGTGGTGTTATACCGTGCACCACCGCTATAGTAGTCCTTGCCTTTCTCAATACAATCATCAATATAGAGACTTAGGAACGTGGCCGGAGCGTAGAGTGAGAACATCCGCTCTATGTAGTTATTTACAGAGAGCTTCAGATTGACGAAGTACACCATCTGTTGGTGCCAGGCATCGTAGAGTTCTTCGTAGGACTTGAAGCTGCGGGGATCGCCTGTCTTTAGGCCGAGCTGCTTGCCCGTTTCAGGATCCACGCCGTTATTGAGCGTTATCTCCAGGATCTTCGGCGTGTTCAGATAGCCCGTCAACAGATAGGCCTCTTTGCCGAAGGCACCCACCTCGATGCAGCCCGAACAGCCCCCTTCACGGGCATCCTCGAGGGATTTGCCTGCACGAACCATCTCCTGGACATACGTATCCGGATTGAAGATAGAGGGATAACCATGCCCCTGACGAATCACCTTGATGCCTTCGAGCAGGAACTCATCGGGTGTATTCTTTGCGATATGAATACTCAGACCAGGCTGCAACTCATGCAGTTCTTCCTGAATCTCAAGGATGATATACGATAGCTCATTGGCTGCGCTCCTGCCATCGCGATCCACACCGCCGATATTGATATTGGTGAAGTCGTTATACGTACCACTTTCGAGTGCCGTCACACCCACCTTCGGAGGTGCTGGCTGGTTGTTGAACTTGATCCACAGACAACAGAGCAGTTCCTTGGCCTGCTCTCGCGTGAGCGTACCTTCTTCGATGCCTCTCTGATAGAATGGCCAAAGGTGCTGATCGATATGTCCAGGGTTCATCGAGTCCCATCCATTGAGTTCTGTGACGGTGCCTAAATGCACGAACCAGTACATCTGTATGGCCTCCCAGAAATCGCGAGGAGCATGGGCTGGTACCCAATGGCATACATCGGCAATCTTTTCCAATTCCTTTTTGCGCTGGGAATTCTGCTCTTTGGCTGCCATCTGTTCGGCGAGTTCTGCATGGCGCTCAGCGAAGAGAATAGCTGCATCGCACGAGATGGCCATTGCCTCCAACTCCTGCTGCTTGTCCGTAGCCTCCGGGTCGTAGATATAGTCGAGTTCTGCAATTTTTTTCTCAATGCGGGCCTTCACGTCGAGCAGACCCTCATGGTACATCTTTCCATCCATTGCCGTATGTCCGGCTGCACGCTGTTCCATAAACTCCGTGAACACACCTGCATGATAGGCCTCTTCCCATTCTTTTGACACGTGGTTGAAAATACGCTCGCGCTGGGTCTTGCCCTTCCAATAGGGAATAATATCACGCTCGTACGTGTCGATATCCTCCTGGGAGATATGATAGCTCTGCAGTTCACGGGTGTCGAGGGTATGCAGATCCTCTACGGAGTGACAGGTCAGTTCAGGGAATGTCGGCACCGACTTGGGCACAGGTCCGCGCTCTGCCACTATCAACTCATCATCGCCGATATAGAGTGTCTTCTTCTTACAGATCTCATAGAAGTTTCTGGCACGAAGCACAGCTGTTGGCATCGTACCGTAATTCTGCTTGTAAAACTCTGTCTCTATCAAGGCACGCTCTATCGACAGCGTCGTAGGCGTGTCCATATTCTGTTGTCTCAACCTCTTGATGCGGTCGTTCATGCCGCCCAGGTTCTCCGGATACTTGATAGTATATGCCATATTGTTCAATCTTCAATGTCTCTTCGCCTCATACACTTCCTCGATGGTCATCGGCTTCTTGATGTTTCCCAAGAGTCGCGCACCATCATCAGTCATCACGTAATTCAATTCATTTCTCAGTCCTGTAAAGTTGCGCCAGGGGCCCAGCTTGTCGTAACAGATAAAGTCGCGGAACTGTCCCTCGGCCTCCCATTTGTCCATCAGTTCTGGGATAAAGTAAATACCCGGCTCCACTGTGAACACGAAACCTTTCTCCAACGGACGTGCCAAGCGCAGTGACTTGAAGCCGAACTGTGTCGATTTCACCTGCCCCTCGGCATAGCCTACATACTGTTCTCCGAGATTCTCCATATTATGGACATCGAGCCCCACCATGTGTCCGAGTCCGCAAGGGAAAAATAAGGCGTATGCACCGCATTCGGCGGCCTCTACAGGATCTCCCCTCATCAGCCCTAACTCCTTCATACCGCGTGCTATCTCCGTGGCGGCAGCGATGTGGGCATCACGGAAGGGGGTACCCAACTGCAATTTGTCCACTGCCGCCTGAAAACTACGCAGATGGATATTGTAGACCTCCGCCTGACGATCGGTGAATTTCTCGCCTACGGGCATCGACGATGATAAGTCGCCGGCGTAGTGGTTCTTCGTCTCAGCACCAGCATCGAGCAGAAAGATGTCACCCTCTTTCAGGTCATGGATAAACCCGTGATTGTGTAACACTTGTCCCTGCACGGTGGCGATGGTAGGGAATGCCAGTGCGTTTCCGTGGCGGCAGGCCACCTCCTCGACGGCAGCAGCTACCTGGCTCTCATGGATACCAGGCCGCACGGTGTGATAGGCAGCTAGGTGCATCTCCGTGCTTAGGTCGACACTTTCCTCTATCAGCCGTATCTCTTCCTCATCTTTATAGTTGCGCTGTTTCACGATGGCCTTGATGAATTCCACTGAGGCTTTCGTCGTCTGGGCAGCAGGTTCCACACCCAACAGTTCCCATAGCCACACGCGATGGTCGCCGCGATAGGGAGGTAGAAAGTGGATGATTTGACTATTTGACAATTTACAATTTACTATTTTGGCTAACGCGCTCATGGGACGGACATCGGTGATGCCCACTGGCTCGCATCGTTCCTTGAGCGAGGGCATCGGACCCGTCCATACGATATCATCAATGGTCAGGTCGTTGCCAAAGACAATCTCACGGTCTTCATCGATATCTATAATCGCAGCGATGCCTGGAAAGTCAAGTCCGAAGAAATAGAGCATCGTCGAGTCCTGACGGAACCGGTAGGCGTTATCAGCATAGTTCATGCCTACTTCGTCATTGCCCAGGAAGAGCAAAAGTCCGCTGCCCACATCCTCCTTCAGTCGGGCCCTTCGCCGTATATAGCTTTCCTTACAGATTTTCATTCTCAATATCTGCCTATTTCGTTAATCTTCTTATGTTTGCTGATGTGTTGCGAAGTATTTGGGAAATACATAGCGAGCAGGGCGTATAGGTCGGGATCGAAGTCCTTTAGTTCTTCTCGCGTGTTGCACCAGTTGTGCTTGCCATCGGTATGATCCATCTCGGCATTCACGTTAAACCAGTCCTGTACGGCTTCTGCGAAATACTCCTCTTTGTCTGTAATACGATAGGTGTTGTCAAGAATACCCTTTGCCTTCGCATTTTCGTAGCATTGTTTCAGTCGATTGTCAAAATCAGGTACGGCGAGTGCCAGCCCGATGAGGTGAATGGAGTGTGCAAACTCATGGATGAGGATATCCTCAGCGTGATACTTGTCAATTTGGTAAGCGAGCACGTTCTCTTCCGCACAACTCGTTAACGGCAGTTCAAGGTCACCACCTAAGCCACGTGCTCGCAAGTCCCAGTTCAGGGTCGTATCATTAATCAGATGATGGTGCTCAGGGATATCGGTGGTCCCCTCATAACGTGCCATGATGGCGATACGAGTGCCATAGCTCACCATCGAGTCGAGCACCTCCTTCGGCAACATTAAGGTCATCGCATAGAGTGTACGATGAGCGGCCACAAAGGCAGAGTCTGGCACGCGCCAGGAAGAGATAAGTGGAAGTCCGTTCACATCGACGTATTTCTTATAGAACGGGTCGAGGTGTAGGGAATCTGGTGGAGTTGTCACCACACATTCAGGGATATCCAACGTCTCAGGCTCTTCTACTGCCACTTGTTTCTGTTTTTGCTGACAGGATGCCAACAGTATCGCCATGACTGCAAAGTATATCAATTTTCTCATTGCCATTTCATTTATTAGTAGCACGCTATTATTTGGCTACAAAGTTACATATTTATTTGCAGATGACCAACCCATTAACTAAGATTAAGAATAATCAATGTGTTATGGGTTGGGGTAGTTGCTGACAACATTGTCCATATAAACAGCTCTCGCGTTGAGCCATTTCTCCATACGGTTGATTTCCGTTTTGTACTGCTTGTCGATAGGCCATCGCTGGGCATCACGCGCCATGGCCTCAGCGGCAGCCTCGGCATAGCGCTTGGCCTCGGGCCAGAACTCCGCCATGATGTGTGGCTTGATCTGCTTCCAGCGCGACTTGACCTCGCTGACAAACTGTCTGTTCTTCCACATGTCGGTGAAGAAACTAGACGTATAGGCGTAGTCGCTGATGTGACGGGCTGG
>JAEEGL014470114.1_pt1 | contig 12330 bp, 10 predicted proteins | sample 9134231 | NCBI WGS metagenome assembly JAEEGL01 (sample SAMN16246548, study PRJNA631951) | gut metagenome | biome: gut microbiome; feature: rumen; material: fiber-attached | host: Bos | place: Iran: Karaj | collected 2018-10 | reverse complement strand
TAAAAGGCCTATTTTCATTCGATGCCATCGCAGGTTCTTTTACTGGTTCCATATTTTTCAAAAGATTATCCTCAGCCGGAGCTGGATCCTTAAAAGGATTATCCTCAAAATCAATTATTTCAATGTCTTCTCTTTTATTCTCTGTTTCCATTTTTACTATCTCCTCGTCAGTTCTTTTAACCGTTAATCTTTCCTCAATTATTCGCTTCAAAAGTTCTTTTTGCTTGCCTTTATCATTTAATTTCAACAGGCTCCTCGCATGACGTTCAGATATTTGACCTTTTAACAATGCGTTCTGAACTTCTCTATCAAGCGTTAACAATCTAAGTTTGTTTGCAATAGTTGATTGACTTTTTCCCAACTTTGCTGCTAGTTGCTCCTGTGTTGTATAACCTGCATCAAGTATTCTTTTATAAGATAAGGCTTCCTCAATTGGGCTTAAATCTTGTCTTTGTAAATTCTCAATTAAGGCAACTTCCATACTTTCGCGATCAGCCATTTGAACAACTATGCACGGGATTTTCGTAAGTCCGAGTTTTTCACAAGCACGGAATCTTCGCTCACCCATAACTATTTCATACTTTTCACCAAGAGGGCGAACAGTAATTGGTTGCAAAACACCATAACTGCGGATTGATTCTGCAAGTTCAGTTACATCATCGTCAAAAGTTTTTCGAGGCTGAAATCTATTTGGAACAATTCTTCCAAGATCGATTTCAACAATTCTTGAATTCTGATTCATTCTAATCCCTCTTTATTCTAATATAATATTACTATATTATCCGGATTTAATCAAGGTTTTTTTAAATAAAAATGAGGTCTACCAACCCCATCTTTTTACATGATAATTCGTGTTTTTATTAGTCACAGCATTAGTTCCCTCTTCAGTTGTAAACGCAAGATCGAGATGAACTCTTTCATTTATACGCCACTGTCTTCGCATGGTATAACCTGTATCTAACACAACACCTATTAAATTTTTATACTTGCTATTATTGATTTCAATAATTGTTCCGCAAGGAAATAGTGTCCTATCAGCAGCGAGTATACTAACTTCACCATAAACTTTATCGTTATAAACAATTCCGTCTTTTGTCAAACTCCAAAGCTTATGATCAGCAGTAGTACAAGCTACTATCCCATTCACATTACAACCCGGACAATCAGGACCATACCCTGTTAAAACCCCATTGTAATCGTTTTTCTTATGCGTTCCAATTTGAATAACTTTATTAACTGGCTCCTTAGTAAAAACGCTTTCCCCATCGACTAAATGAGTATATCCATATTCCCCTTTTGTCATAACAAATTCTTCACCCTCGGCATATTTCTCAGAGTAGACGTAATCTGTTTTATAATCAACTATCTTTACCTCTTCAACTGGTGCCTCTTGTAGGTTAAATATGTTAGAAATTCCAATTAGAATTATTCTCAATTTATCAAATAACATTTTAATCACCTTTTAGATTGAAAAATTCCACTGCATTGTTGTTCAATATTTCAACAACAGAATCATAACTAATTCCTTTTAATTCAGCTATCTTTATTATAACATATTTAAGGTTTGTTGAGTCATTTTTTGTGCCCCTTAAAGGCTCTGGTGCAAGGTATGGGCAATCAGTCTCCAGCAAAAAGTGATTTAGGTCAATGTTTTCAACAATTTCGACCGTTTTTACGTTATTTTTGAAAGTCAAAGTCCCACCTATTCCAATTAGGTGTCCAAGTCCGATAAAACGTTTAGCCATCTCATAACTTGAAGAAAAGCAATGAATATCCGCTTTTACATTGTATTTCTTTAAAATTTCAAAAGTATCCTCTATTGCATCACGTGAGTGAACAACAACAGGTAACCTATATTTTCCCGCTAATTGTAATTGTTTCTCAAACAAAGCTTTTTGTTCTTCCTTGTTATCGCTTCGATAGTGATAATCAAGTCCAATTTCTCCAATTGCAACAACCTTTTTATTAGTTAATTCACTTTCTAATAAAGACAGATCAAAATCCTTTATCTCATCAATATTTTCAGGATGATATCCAATTGTTGCGTAAAAATTATCATTTTTAGATGCTATATCAATGACCATTTTATTAGTTGCTTCATTGATTCCACTATTAATGACAACAAAATCCTTTAATCTCCCTATTATTTCGTCTAAATTATCGTATTCAAAACTATTAATATGAGCATGTGTATCTATAATCATATAAAACCTCAAAAAATAGTTATACCGATGTATAACTATTACTTTCTAAAACATAACAAATATCTTACTATAAAAAATAGTAATACAGCAATAATATCAATGTTTTTAATTTTTAAGACCACAATTAATTGTGCTTCTTAATTTATTGTAACACAACAAATATGTGTTATCAAACAAATATATATGTGCTTTTACAGCAATTTACACGTCTTTTTGAATGCGCGCAAATAATGGTTTTGCTTCATTTAAAACAGTTCCCGGCTTTAAAGTATCAAACTTACTTATATCTTCATCAGATATATTTAATTGTTCAAAAATGCTTTCAAACGTTGTTGGTAAGAACGGCTTTAACGCTACTGCCCCATGTTTTATGCAAGCAAGTAAGTTATAAATTACTGTTTCAAGTCTTTCCTTGCTTTCCTCTTTAGCTAGAACCCAAGGAAGTGTTTCGTCGATATATTTGTTACACTTTCTATACAATTCGATGATTGCTTCTAGTGCAGCAGGTATATCAAGCTTATCTACATTTTCTCCAACTATTGAAGGAACACTTAAGGCATATTTAATTAATTCATTGTCAAGGTCATTTAATTCGTTTTGTTTTGGAACAACTCCATCAAAATATTTCTTGCACATACCAATTGTACGATTGACAAGATTACCTAAAACATTAGCAAGATCTCCATTCGTCCTTGCAATTAAAGCCTCTTCCGTAAAGTTCCCATCACTTCCAAAAGGAACTTCGCGCAACAAGAAATAGCGAACCGCATCAACACCATATTCGTTTATGTATTCTCTAGGATCTTTATAGTTGTTGCTACTTTTTGATATTTTACCACCGTCTATTACTAACCATCCGTGTCCGAACACTTTTTTAGGAAGTGGTAGATTTAATGCCATTAGCATGATTGGCCATATAATTGTGTGAAATCTAACAATCTCTTTCCCAACAATATGGAGATCTGCTGGCCAAAACTTTTTAAACAAGTCATCATTTCCGTTTAAATATCCAAGAGCTGAAATATAATTACTTAACGCATCTATCCAAACATAGACAACGTGTTTTTCGTCAAAACTAACTGGAACTCCCCAATTAAAAGATGTTCTAGAGACGCAAAGATCTTCAAGCCCAGGTTTAATAAAGTTATTAATCATTTCATTTTTTCTTGAAATTGGTTCAATAAAATCTGGATGAGTTTCTAAATATTCTTCTAATTGTTTCTGATATTTAGACAACTTTAAAAAGTAAGCTTCTTCAGTTATCTCATATACTTCACGTCCGCAATCAGGGCATTTTCCATCTACTAATTGGCTTTCAGTCCAAAAGGATTCACAAGGAGTACAATATTTTCCTTTATATTCTCCCTTATAGATATCCCCTTGATCATAAAGTTTCTTAAATATATTTTGAACGGTCAACACATGATCGTCATCAGTTGTACGAATAAAGCGGTCATAAGTAATTCCTAAAGCCGTCCAAAGTTCTTTCGTATCAGCAACAATAGCATCAACATATTCCTTTGGAGTTATTCCCTTTTCCTCAGCTTTCTTTTGAATTTTTATTCCATGTTCATCTGTCCCAGTTAAAAAGAAAACATCATACCCATTTTCTCTTTTATACCTCGCAATCGCATCGGCAATTACAGTTGTATAGCAATGACCTATATGAAATGTTCCTGACGGATAATATATTGGTGTTGTTATATAAAATTTTTTATTCATTTTACCTTCCTCCTTAAAAAAAGCAAACTCATCCAAAGGACGAATTTGCTCGTGGTACCACCTTAATTTATAGTTTAAAACTACCTTAATTATTTAACGCATATATACGTGCTAGTCTAAATATCAACTAGCAAGCTCTGGAGCCATTCGAGATACCAAATCTTACTTGCTTTCACCTACCCAAGTTCTCTAATAAAGACTCAAATATCTTTCTTTCCTTCTTCGCCTTTGATAAGGATATTATATATTAAGTTTTTTTAAAAATCAAGGATTTTTTTAAACGCACTTTACAATTGATTATAAAGTTCATCCATTTTTACCCAAAACACCTATATTTTTCAAAAATGTTACCATAACAGCAATCAACAAAACGGCTTTCAAAAGACAAAAATGTTGAAGTTTTCTCAAAAATCTCTCTCTTTTACACCATTTACAGGCCGTTTTTGATATTTTTGTAAAGTGATTTGTGTCTTATTTTTTCTCTTCTTTAAAACTTGATTCAATAGTCTTTAATAGATCAATTAAGTAATAAATGAAGTGCTTTTTTAGTTGAACGATATCGAGAATTATAAGTAACTGTCCATGCCTTTCGCTAAATCTAAACATGTTCCCTAATCTATTTATATCGAGAAATAATTTCTTGCCATCAATCTTAGAATTCATGTCTTTTGGGATTCCAACTATGATAGAATTTTTAGTTTGTTGAACGTCGGTTATATTTAGATCCTTCGCTAGTTTCTCAAACCACTCTTCATACATATAAACATCTAAATCTTCACTTACTATACCAAAGCGATCTTTAATCTCGTTTTTAACTTCGTTTAATTTTTCTAATGAATCAATCGTATTAATCTTTTTATGTATTTCAATCTTTAAATCTTCATCAGATACTATCTTGTCATCAATCGCTGTTGAGACATCTATTAAAGGTTGTTCACTAGTCTCTTTTTCTTTGATTTCGTGTCCCTTTAATCTCTCCATCTCTTCTGATAACATTTCGAGAAAATACTCAATTCCAATTGCGTCGACAAAACCCGCTTGTTCGCTTCCAAGAATATCTCCTGCGCCACGAATTGAAAGATCACGCATGGCGATTGCAAATCCACTTCCAAGTTCAGTAAATTCTTTAATTACCTTTAATCTCTTATGAGCAACTTCTGAAAGGATTTTTTTCTTGTCATACATCAAATAACAATAAGCAATTTTATCACTTCGCCCAACACGACCCCTTATTTGATAAAGCTGAGAAAGCCCAAAGTGATCGGCATCCAAGACAATTATTGTATTAACGCTTGGTATATCAATACCTATTTCAATGATTGTCGTACATAATAGAACATCAAATTCTTTGTTATTAAATGATGTCATTACACTTTCAAGCTCTTTCTTGCTCATCTTACCATGGGCATAGTTAATCCTTGCGTCTTTTATATTTTTCACTAAATATGCAACCTTTTCTTCCATGCCTTCAACTCTATTTGAAAGAATATAAACCTGTCCACCTCTTGAAAGTTCTTTGTAAACAGCATCTTTAATTATCTGAATATTCTCCTCTAAAACATAGGTTTGAACTGGATATCTATTAGTTGGAGGAGTTTCTATAAGTGATAAGTTGCGAAGCCCAGATAACGACATTTGAAGCGTTCTTGGAATTGGTGTTGCAGAAAGAGTTAAAACATCTATATTGTTTTTAAGTTCTTTAATCTTTTCTTTATGTCTTACACCAAATCTCTGCTCTTCGTCGATTACAAGTAGCCCTAAATCCTTAAATTTAACGTCTTCGCTTAAAATGCGATGTGTTCCAATTAAAATATCAACTTTACCTTCTGCAAGGTCTTCTATTGTTTTTTTTGCCCTAGCTGGTGTAGCAAATCTATTTAATAGCGCTATTCTAACAGGAAACGCTTTAAATCTCTCTATCGCATTGTCATAATGCTGTTGTGAAAGAATTGTAGTAGGACATAAAAATGCAACTTGTTTCCCAGATAAAACAGCCTTAAACATCGCTCTAAAGGCCACTTCTGTTTTACCAAAACCAACATCTCCACAAAGCAAGCGGTCCATAGGAACATTTCTTTCCATGTCGCGCTTTATTTCCTTTGCAGCTTTTAACTGATCCATAGTCTCAGCATACTCAAATTCTCTTTCAAATTCTAACTGAGTTTCATCGTCTTTAATAAAAGCAAACCCTTCAGTTGATTCTCTAATTGCATATAATTCCAATAGTGATGATGCAATATCTTCAATTCGCTTTGCTGCTTTTGCTTTTGTTTTCTCCCATTCAACAGACTTTAATTTGTTCAATTTTGGAACACTTGCATCGCTATTGGAATATTTTTTAATCATATCGATTTTTTCAACTGGAATATATAGCTTATCTGTTCCAGCATATTCAATCATCAAATATTCCTTTACTAAATCGCCCTTCGTTAGCGTTTTTAAACCATTATATCTACCAATTCCATATTTATAATGAACAACATAGTCACCAATTTCAAGTTTGTTAATATCGCGTATCTTAGTCCCCATCGTGAAATTGGTTTTGTATTTTTTTACCTCTTCTCTACTATTTAGAAGTTCTTTTTCCCCATAAACAACGAAATCTTTATAAACAAAACCATTTGTTATCTTTTTTATCACCAAATTTACTTTTTTTGTTTTGATATTTTCGGTGTCAGTAATGACATATTTGTTATTATCTAAGGCCTTAAACACTTTGTCCAACGTTTTTTTATTGTTGAAGCAAAGTACTACAGTTTTTCCTTTTTTGATATAACCTTCAAACTCATCTTTTAATTCGCTTATACTCTTTCGATGATATTCTAAATCTTGGCATTCGATTTCTAACGATTTTTCCTTTAAATTCCTTTCAGAATTAAAATCATCGATATAAATTGTTTCATCCGCATTAATTTCTTCTAAGCCATACATATACTTAGTATCTGCAGGAATTCCAATGCTTTCGCTATATTCAAACATCTCTTCCACTAGATGATTATATGAAACCTCAATGTCGTTATAGTTTAAAAATACCAACACTTTTTTACTTAGATAATCTAATATGCTAGAAACTTTAATATATTTTTTTAATTCTCGTTGCTTTTTATCATCAGCTACTGCAAGAAATTCAGTAGCTGGACGAATTTCAATTTCATCTAAAGACTTAATTGTAAGCTGTGTATTGATATCAAACTCTTTTATCGATTCTATGTCATCGCCCCAGAGTTCAATTCTAATAGGGTTTATAGCGTTTATTGGGAATACGTCTATAACATATCCTCTAATCGCCATTTCTCCTGTTTTAGTGACTATTGCTTCATTTTTATAACCTAATTCAGCAAAGACACTTAAGGCATTCTTAGAATCAAGTTGACCACCTTTTTTAAATTTCAAAATCTTACTTTCATATATTTTTCTATCCGGTAAATACCTTAAAAAACCCATTAAATTAGTGACAACAATAACTTGATCATCTTTAACTATTTCATTTATTGTTTCAAGTCGATTTATTTCTAGTTCAGGGCTTATAGCCAGTGCCTCACTAGTTAAAAAATCATCCATTGGAAATAGCAACACTCTATCTGAATAATTACTTAAATCATGATAAACTTTATTAGCCTCAAACAAGCTATTTGCCACGACTAAAAGCGACTTTTTTGTCTTCCTAAAAAAGTCGTATATATAAATTGCTTTTAATTCGTTATTGGAAATTACCACGTTTCTGATTTCTTCATCAGAAGTAAATAAATCGTTAAACATTTCTTCACCTATTATATTTGTTCATCAAATTAGTAAAAGTTAATTGAAACAAATCCTCATAAACGTTTAAGATAACTGGCTTTAACAACTCAATTTTTTCTAAATCTGAATTGTTAAATTTTCCAAGTACATAATCTTTTTTATCAATCAAAGGATCTTTAGAAATACCTATTTTAATTCTTCGATAATCTTCAGTTTTTAGATTTTCTGCAATATTTTTTAATCCGTTATGACCAGCGCTTCCGCCGCCGAGTCTTAGTTTAAAGTTTGCAACATCCAAATCCATATCATCGTTTATAATTAAAACGTTTTCTAGTGGAATCTTGTAATAATTAACAAAGTCTCTTATTACTTCTCCGGATAGATTTATATATCTTTGAGGCTTCAATAAAATTACTTTTTCGTCGCCCACTAAATCCGTAGTATAAATTCCACCAAACTTTTCTTGATTAAAAGTTAGATTCCTTTTTGATGCAATATAATCGATCATCATAAAACCAACATTGTGTCTTGTCTTTTCATATTCTTTACCCGGATTTCCAAGACCTACTATTAAATACATACTATTCCACCTCCTTATGATATTCTTTGTAAACTTCATTCTTATTAATCTTTCTATCTTTAGCTACTCTTTTAATTGAATCCATTACAGAGTATCCTTCTTTTATATAACTGTTGACATGTTCAACTATCGAAATATCGTTATATTCAATTTTAGATGAGCCTTCAACTATAACAACAATCTCGCCTTTTATATCTTCAATTTCCTTTAAAACCTCGGTAACTGTTCCACGATATATTTCTTCATATTTTTTAGAAATTTCTCTAGAAACACTTATATTTCTATCTCCCATAACATCTTTTAAATCAACAAGCATTTCATTTATGCGATGTGGGGCTTCATAAAAGATAAGCGTGTATGGAAGATTTTTTAGTGCTTCCATCTCTGATTTTCTCTTACCACTCTTACTATCTAAAAAACCATAGAATAAAAAGTGATTAGTTGAGATTCCAGATGAGGTTAACGCTGGAACAAAAGCTGTTGCTCCAGGTAGTGAAACAACATGAAATTTGTGTTCTATTGCGATTTTAGCAAGTTCTGCACCAGGATCACTTATTCCAGGAGTCCCACGATCACTTACTACCGCAACTGAGTAGCCATTACTCATATATTCAACTAATTTGTCCTCATTTTTTCTTTCGTTGTACTTGTAATTGGAAATTATTTTTTTATTTATATTCAAGTGATTCAAGAGTTCTCTCGTAACGCGAGTATCCTCTGCAAATACAACTTCAACTTCTTTTAAAATATTAATTGCTCGAAGAGTTATATCTTCTAGATTTCCAATAGGAGTTGGAATCATATAAAGATTTGGTTCCCCATCATAGCTTTTTTGAGACACTTTAATCACCTCTAAAATAACTTTTTACTTGTTCTGTGTATTCTCCATTTTCGTGAGTTATAATTGGTTTTAAAACCTTTAATCCAGAATTCCCATTTTTAACCATTTCAATCAATACGATGTTTGATTCTGAATCGATTTTAGGGTAAACAAATTGAACTCTTTTCACTTCGAATTGATATTTCTTCCCTAAAACAATTATTTCACTCAACCGATTTGGCCTATGTACTATAGCAAAAACACCATTATTTTTCAAGTTTTTTGATGCGATTTTGATTAATGTTTCTAAATCTAGTTTTAGTTCATGTCGCGCAATCAGCTTTTTTTCTTCTGAACTCAACACTTTTTCATCGAAAATTTTAAAATAAGGTGGATTTGAAACAACTATATCAAAAGGCTCGTCAAAATCGATATCCTTGATATCGCCGTTTATTATTTCAATTTGATTTTCTAGTTTATTTATCTCTACCGACTGCTTGGCAAGCTTCGCAACTTCTTTTTGAATCTCAACACCAATAATCTTTGCCTTAGTTTTCGTTGATAAAACAAGAGGTATGGGAGCGTTACCTGTTCCTATATCAAGTATTCTTTTAACATTTTTACCAATTGTAACAAAATTTGGAAGTAACACCGAATCAAGCGAAAACACAAATCCATCAGTTTCCTGATAAATTTTAATATTTTTATAATTTAATAAATCATTCAACACTATCATTAGCTTTTTCTTCCACTAAATTATTGTCGCCAAGATCAACTTTGTATGTTCTATTTAAAATATCAACGCTTACAACTGTGCCTTCCCCTTTGTTGGTTTTTAACTTTTCCCCAACTTTTGGTAATCCTTTTCGAGATGTAACATAGTTTTCATTTTCATACTTTAAGCAGCACATCAGTCTACCACACAATCCATTGATTTTAGTCGGATTAATCGCCAAATTTTGGTTTTTAGCCATGTTGATGGTAATTGTATCAAAGTCATCTAAAAACGCGCTACAGCATAGTTTGCGACCGCAAATTCCGATTCCTCCAACACACGCAGCTTTATCTCTGATACCTACTTGTCTTAATTCGATTCTCGTTCTATAAATATTTGCTAATTCTTTTACCAAATCACGAAAGTCAATTCTATCAGCAGAAACAAAGCGAAATAGCAATTGGCTTCGATCTAAATTGAAACTCGCATCGATAATTGTAATATCTAATTCGTATGATTCAGCTATTTCACGACAAGTTTCTAAAGCCTCTTTTGCATCTTCAATGTTATCATTATATGCCTTTTCATCTTTAGCGCTTGCTTTTCTTAAAATTTGCTTTAATTCACCTTTTATTTGTTCTTTTTTTAAAGAAATTTCTTCGGTATCAACTGTTCCTAGTTGTTCTCCTCTTTCTGTTTCAACAACTACTTTTGTTCCTCGCTCATATTTCTTGCCACAAGGATCAAAGTAATAAATTCTTGGAGTGTTAAAAATTATTCCTATTACATTCTGCATCTATATTTCCTCCATTCTCATTATGAATTTATCGTATTCCATCATTATATTTACATTGTATTTTAAATCATCTAGAATTTCAATGATTAATTTAATCTTTGCTACAACTTGTTTATCTGTGTTGTTAAAACTTATTTCTTTTACTCTATTCATGTAGTCCTCAAAGATAGAAACTTGCTGTAACGTCTTATATTCTAAAACATCTTTATAAAAAAGCAACATAATATTGAATAAAATTATCATATCATTTTTATCAAATTTGTTATTCTTATTTATTTTTTTCAAATAAAGCATCGTTTTTATTTTGTTTTTATCGACAAATTCTAAGAAATCCAAACTTTCTTCTACTTGTTCATAAGTTAAATTACATATCTCGGTTAAGTAAATTGCGTTTTTGATTTTTTCTAGCGAGTTAATATCTTCAATTCCTTTATGAACCAAAGGTACAATTAAACATCTAGATTTGATTGTTTCAAGCACCTGTCCGATATTATCAGTCACTAGTATAGCAAAAATATTTGGTTCTGGTTCTTCTAAAAACTTCAAAAGTGCACTCGCCGATGCCGCGTTTAATTTTTCTGCATTTTTGATTATATATACTTTTTTTTCTCCAACAATTGCCTTTGTAGAAAATCTATGTTTTAGTTCATCTATTTGCTCTTTTTTAATATAAAGTCCATCAGGCTCAATTATCTCAACATTTCCACTCAACTCTATTTTAGTTTCAATTAGTGCTTCACAAAAAGAACAAGCTAAATTAAATCCTTGTTTAGTCCCATTATCATCAATCAAATAGGCATTTGCAATCCTGTTTGATTTGAGCTGATTATTTAATAAATTATAAGCAAGTTCTTGCTCAGCTTTAAATTCTTCCATAATTTCTCCCAAAATATAGTTACACCAAAAGACACCTCATATAATTTTATGAGGCCTATTCGTTTTCTAGTACTGATCTATTTGATAGTGCTATTTCAAGTGTCATTGGATCAATATATTCCATATCTGTCCCCATTGGAACACCATAAGCAATTTTAGTTATTTTTAAATTTTTATTACTTAGTTTTTTTTGAATATATAATGCTGTTGTTTCCCCTTCAACACTTGGTCTTAGAGCTAAAATTAGTTCCTCGATTTCTTCGCTTTCAATTCGTTTAAACAAAGAATCGATATTTATGTCATCTGGATTTATCCCATCGAGAGGAGAAATCAAGCCTCCTAAGACATGATAAACACCATTAAATGCTCCCGTCTTTTCAAACAAAACTAGATTCTTAGTGTTCTCAACAACGCAAATTACACCATGATTTCTAGTCTTATCCGCGCATATGCCGCATAAATCTTCTTCCGAGATGTTGTTGCACTTCTTACAGTTTTTTGTCTTTTCTTTGACCATTTTAACAGCAGAACTAAATATATCAACTATTTCATCATCTAATTCTAATGTTGCAAACGCAAGTCTCTCGGCATTCTTTTCACCTATGCCAGGCAATTTCTTATAACACTCAATCAAATCATTAAACGTTTTTGGATAAAGAGTTGCCATTAAAATAACCCCGGCATCCCTTTTGTGTATTTACCCATTCGTTTATCAGTATCAGCATCTACTTTTTTCATTGCATCATTTATTGCAACTTGTAAAATATCTTGTAACATTTCGATATCTTCTTTTTCCATTGAATCTTGTTCAATTTTAATTTCTACAATTTCTTTTTTACCATTTACTTTTACTTTTACAAATGATGATTCTCCATC
>JAEEGL013426657.1_pt1 | contig 12330 bp, 12 predicted proteins | sample 9134231 | NCBI WGS metagenome assembly JAEEGL01 (sample SAMN16246548, study PRJNA631951) | gut metagenome | biome: gut microbiome; feature: rumen; material: fiber-attached | host: Bos | place: Iran: Karaj | collected 2018-10 | reverse complement strand
TGCTTGTAGATGTTGTCGAAATCGAAAGGCACCAAGGCTCCCGTCTTGGGGTCCTGCATCATGCCGATCGTGCCTCCGGTATAAAGCACCAATATGGAAATTTCTTCGTTGCTTTGCATAGTGAATGCGTTAGTTTGCGCCTGCAAAAGTAAGGCTTTTTTCGCTTGTTCCACAATTTTTTCACTACCTTTGCACCATGAAAGTCATCGCCCGCATCCACACCGACTTCCCGACCAAGTTCGGCATCCCGCGCCAGAGCGGCATCATCGCCTCGCTGCAAGGCCGCATCGTATTTGAGCCTGAATACCGCAACCCAGAGGCCGTACGCGGCTTGGAAGCGTTCTCACACATCTGGCTCCTGTGGGAGTTCTCAGAGTGCCTGCGCGACTCGTGGTCGCCCACTGTGCGTCCACCTCGCTTGGGTGGCAATGTGCGCAAAGGTGTGTTCGCCACACGCTCACCGTTCAGGCCCAACCCCATCGGACTATCATCGGTGCGTCTCGAAAAACTGGACCTCGACCCGAAACTTGGGCCCGTGCTTTACGTTTCAGGTGCTGACCTAATGGACGGCACGCCCATCTACGACATCAAGCCTTACATCGCCTACACCGACAGCCACCCCGATGCTGTCAGCGGGTTCGCCTCAACGCCTACGGAATACCTTTTGGAAGTGGACTTCCCTGACGAACTGTTGCAAAGAGTTCCTGAAAGCCAAAGAGAAAGCCTCCTCGAGGTGCTCGCCCACGACCCGAGACCGCAATACCAAGCTGATCCCGACCGCATTTATGGCATGGCTTTCGGCGGGATGGATGTGAAGTTTAAGGTGGAGGGGATACTGCTTACTGTGCTGGAGGTGAATTAAAACTCAAGACTACCGGCCCTTCGATGCTTCGGCTGCGCACAGCAACTGCAAGCTCAGGGGCCTAACTCTCTATTCCTTCTTCATTGATTGTCCTTTTACGCTCGGCTTCAGGTAGGCTGGACGGAACGAGATGTCCATACCCTTTACTTGGATTGGAATTTCTGATGGATTGTAAATGAAAATCTTGAAATGCTTTGCAGAACGCAGATTCTCACCAACAGGCAAGTCAAAAGTGGCGAAATCCCATTGACCGACCTTTTGGATTTGTTCCTGCAAAGGATAATAGTATGCAGCGCTATTCTCAAGAGAGTCATACCATTGCACGGCAAGCACTGGCAAATCTAATGTATCTGGCTGAAGCACCATGAATGAGACATTGACTCTTTCCCAATTCTCATCAAGACTTTGGGATGACAAATCCAAAGTGGGCCCGTAAGGCTGCACGGAGCTCAATTCTTCGACAGCATCACCGTAATAGTAATGCCCCACGTCATACTTAATGGCATTAGGATTCTGATACTCATTAGGATAAATGGCTCTCAATGCTTCCGCCACATGGTCAGCAATGATGCGGCGGCCTTCCTCGTAATAATGCTCGGTCGTCCAGTCCTGGTCGATGAAATTGACATCGCGCACCAGATTAAGATTGTCGACAACGGTCACGCCCTCCAAATTACCATATCGGTCAAGGAGATAGTCATGGTTCTGCTTCATGAGATAAATCAAATCCTTTCCTACCATCCCATTGGCTTTGTCAACGTTCTCCGCCATCAAGTTGAAGACAAGATGCCAGCCCCGTTTACGGCTCAAGGCGACAATATCATCGAAGTCCTTCAAGCGCGGGTTGTCGTCACGGATTTGGAAGCCGTAACTCTTGATGTAATGGCAAGCCAACTCGGTCCATTGGGGATCCATTTCTCCCTCATAGTTAGACCGACCCTGCCACGCTGTTGCCGAGTCCCATTGGTACACATTATCCCATTCAAAATCGTATGGAAAAACGAGCGGGTCTTCACGCCAGTGCTGCACCGTCAGCGAATCCAACTCCTCCTCGCTCCTTATGGGATAGGCCTTCAAAGCAAGCAGCAAACGGTTCATGAAAGGCGGATAATCCTCCATAAGCACCAGCTGTTTTCGCAATGGGGTCTCGAGATTCGAATAAATCCATCGGGCATCAAAGGACCGAAGGTTCATAGTTACCACCACGGTCTCCACCGTCGACTTCTTAGGGATGTTTTTCAGCATGTAGTAATAGGTCTGCGCATGCGAAGCCTCTTTGGTAATGTCGCCCGTCTTCACATTGGGGAAATAATCACCAAGATAAGAACTGATGCTTCTTCTGTCGGTCTCCTCCATGCCAAAGGTGATGTTCGAAGACTCACCCAAATAGACAATGCGACAACTATCTTCCGTCACCCGCCAAACCAGCTCAAGAATGTCGGAATGTTCGGCCACATCTTTCTTGTAGAACCACTTGGTATAGATCCAGTTGAGGATGAAAAGCAGCGCGGCAGCCATCAATATTCGTATCAAAAACTTCTTCATGGTCAGAACTGGAAATAGATGAACGGGAAACTATTGACACTGGAACAAGCCACGGTCATGAAAATGAGCAGGCCATAGATGAACCACCGCAGCACCAAAGGCTTGTTGTCGCACCATTGGTCGAAACGGCTGTTGAAGAGCAGCAGGTCGGAAAGAATGAAGAGGCCGAGATAGAGCCACATCTCGGGCTTCACGCCGAGACTCTCGCCACCATCGAAGTTGGTGACCGCCGCCACAAACATGTCTTTCATGTTGGCGAAATCGGTGGCACGGAACATCACCCAAAACAGCGTGACCAAAACAAAAGTCTTGGCGATGCGCAAGACATCAAGACTGACGCTCAGCCACTTGGAATGCACTTCCTTTTCAGGGAAACGGTTACGCAAAGCTTTTTCTATGATATGGAGCAAGCCATGGGCAAAGCCCCAAAACAGAAAGGTCCATGCCGCGCCATGCCAGATGCCGCTCAACACGAAGACTACCAAGATGTTAAACGCCCAGCGTCCGAACTTGACGCGGCTGCCACCAAGGGGAATGTAGACATAGTCGCGGAACCAAGTGGAAAGTGAGATATGCCAACGATGCCAAAACTCGGCAATGTTCTTGGAGAGATAAGGCGTACGAAAGTTGTCGCTGATGTCGAAGCCCATCAGTTTGGCGGCACCCAAGGCGATGGTGGAATAGCCAAAGAAGTCGCAGTAGATCTGGAAACTATAGAAGGCCATGGCCAACATCACACTCCACGAGTTATATGCCGACGGATCGGCATACACTTTGTCAACATAGGCCCCCAAATGGTCAGCCACCACCATCTTGATGAAAAAACCATAGATGATGAGCCGCATGCCTTTCGAGATGTTTTCATAGCGGAACTCTTTTTTCTCGTGGAGTTGTCGCAGCAGGTTGCCTGGCCTTTCAATGGGACCCGTGACCAACTGCGGGAAAAACATCACATAGAGCGAATAATAGCCAAAGTGTCGCTCGGCCTTTTGATGGCCACGGTACACTTCAATCACGTAGCTCATGCTCTGGAAGGTATGGAACGACAGACCGATGGGCAGGATGATGTCGGTCACCCAACGCCGTTCGATGCCTATCTGCGCACAGAGCAGCGCCAAATTTGCCGTAAGGAAGTTCAAATACTTGAAAATCATCAGCACCAAGAGCGTACTCACGATACTGATGACGAGAAAGGTCTTCTTCAGCTTGGCCCGGTCGGCATATTTCTCCATGAGCACACCCGCCGAGAAGTCAATCACGATGGTGACAAGCAGGATGAGGATGTATTTAGGCACAAACCACATGTAGAACACGCAGCTTGCGGCAAGCAACATCACCCATCGCAACTTTTGTGGCAGCACATAGAAGAGCAACACCACAATGGGCAGGAAGATGAGGAACTCTATGGAGTTGAAGACCATAAGACCTTCAGTGTTAGATTATTTGATTTTCTCCATCGCGGTTTGTACAATCTTGCCGTCTTGATGGTCATAGATGTAGGTCAGGATGTAGCACTGGTCGGGATTGCAGATGGAATCCAGTTCAATACTGCAAATTGTAGTAAACGAGTCATCAACATAGTAGGAACCGTTGGAAATGAGTTTGCCGTCAGCACCATTCAGCGTGCCACGGAACACGTTGCGGAACACATATTCCCTGTCGAGACCGCTCGAAGTGGTTTGCCAACCGACGATGCTATCCTCAATCAAACAGACCGTAGCGTAATACTCGCCAACCCCGTCACCCGTAGGAGTGAAGCGGTTTTCCACATTCAAGCGGCGGGTAGCCTCATCGTAGGTATTATCGATGATGATGTCAAACTGCTGAGGCTCTGCCAAGGCATCGCTGACTGGCGTGTCAACCTGATCGACATTCAGTGTATTGCCTTCCGTCAGGGCCACATGGTCGACAGCAAACAAAGGATTTGAATCGTTATTGCCATACCATTCGGTGCCTTCCTCGGTGAGAAAATCGGGGAATTGTCCCATGGGTTGGGCCAAATAACCAGCATGGACGCTCATGATGAAGACACGGTCCTCGCCCAAACGATGCTGAAGCTCGTGAACCGTTTCAGCGGCATCGGGACAGTTGACGCAACGTGCACCGGTGAAGTCTTTGATAAGCACAGTCTTGTTGCCTCCCGTAGGAGTGAAAGGCTTGTGCGGGTTGTCTATCTTGTCACAGCTAACAGCGACCAGCAAAAGAGCCGCCAAAGTGAAAATTGAAAATATCTTTTTCATAGTCAATGCTTTAGAATGATGTTGAAACAGTTAAGGAAACACCTGAAGAGGCGGGCACCGTGCGGCACACACCGCCCACGCAGACCACACCCTCGCTTTGGCGACCAGCGCTCAACATGACGCGGGTGGCATCATGGATGTAGGTGACTGTGCCAGTGAAGTAATGATCGCGGTATTCCTCGACTGGATTACCGTAGTTCCATTTGTCAGCAATAGAGAACGACCAGTGCGGATTGACGGAGTATTCCAGCAAAGCTGCCGCCCAGTCGCCACGCTTCTGGTAATCTTTCTTCTCGCTTTCCTCATACTCGTAGCCTTTGTGGACTTCGTTTTCCCACAGGCCTTGCAGTTCGAGGCGCAGGCTTTGGCGCTTGTTGATCTTGTAGGTCACGTCCATAAATCCGATGTTGGCCTTCACGACGGGTGCGCCTACATGACCTTCAATGGTCTCGATGTCGTAATACAAATTGATGTATTGCGCCGTGAGATGCCAATCCTTACTGATTTTCTTGTCGATTTCAAAGTTGATGTCGCGGAAGAAGCGGTGGTCGCTGATGGCAAAGAAATTGGAAACATAGCCTAAGGAACCTCTTTTGTTAAGCACCATCTGGCCGTGGTCCATGACAGAGTCGCGGACGATGTCATTTACCTGGCTCATATTGAGCGCAAGCTTAGTGCCATACTTACCACCGAGTGCGGTGCCTTTAGGAATGGTGTAGTTGACCTGCAACTGGGCTGCCATCTCGCCGTTAGGCTGAGTCGAATAGGTGTACATCGACGGCAAACTATGGGTGTGCGTATAATTAATAGGTGGGATAAAGTTGATGTCCAGATCATTCTGCTTGCCCGTGTACATTGACTTAAAGCTCATATTGTCAACACGTTTCACCTGCAAAACGGCACCAAAGCCTTGCTGCGAATAGCTCAGTGACGACATCAAGGCGCGACCTTCCTTGTAGATGAAGTTGTTGATAGCTGATGGGTCGTTAATCTTATAGGCATATTCAGTGCCGAAAGCCCAGTTGCCGTAGCCGAGGTTAAGTCGAGCTGCAGCGGCACCTACATTCTCGGGAATGTAGTAGAAAAGACTCTGGTCATACTGCTTTTTGCTGACAAAACTACCGCCCAAACTCATCCTAAACTTGGAATCGTTGAATGAAGGGATGCTTTGGTTGAGGTCCCATTCGGCATCCACACCGCGCACAATGCCACGTTGGTCATCGTTGTTCATGTCGCGCTCAAGATAAGGTGCCCAGAAAAAACGTTGACGACCATAGACACCCTTCAGGGTCACGCCTTGGGTAGGGCGTAACACCACGCGAGCTCCACGCAGAGCATTGTCCATGCCTAACGACCATTCCTCATACGTACGAAACACGAGGCCACTACCAAATTGGTCATAGATGTCGCCCACGGTCATGCCGATGAAGCCGTTGTCATAGGTAGCATAGAAATTGGCCAAACCTACACCGTTCAACTCGGTGCGAAAGCCATTCATCTCAGGCATGAACGCCTCGAAGCGGATGCCTGCCGAGAAGTCGCCGCTGGAATAATTCACCTTGCCAAAGCCGTTAATGCCAAATTTCTTGCCGTTAAGGTCAGTGATGCCAATGCCCTCGTCGAGCATGTAGTACTGTGCATCGGTCTGAAAACTACCACTTACCTGGCTGTTTTCAACAAATGACTGAGCACTCGCTCTGAAGCTGACTGCCAGGGCGAGTGCGAGTAAAACTAGTATATGTTTTCGCATAAATTGTTGATTTACTTTTTCTTCTTCGCGATTTTAAGGATTTCCTCATATAAGTCTTCTTCGGCACCTTCAAAATAGCCGGTATGCTGATACACAATCTTGCCGTTGCCGTCAATCAGGAAAGTATGTGGCGGATTACTCACGTTCATGGCGCGTTTGAGGTCGCCATTAACGTCAAGTAGCACGTCAAAGCCCCAGCCTTTGCCTTCCACAACGGGCTTCACCTTAGCGGTCGAGCGGGAGTCGTCGATGGAAACGGAGTATATCTTCACGCCTGTCTCGGCTTGCCAGTCATCGTACACGTCATTAAGGGCATTATGTTCCTTGATGCAAGGACCGCACCAAGTGGCCCAAAACGTGATGACAATGGGCTTACCGTCATTATTGAGCTTGGCGACATTTACGTCCTTACCCTTCAAATTCTTCAAGGTGATGTTCGGCAGGTCCGTTTTCGATTGCGCATGAAGGCCCGTCACCATCAGAGCCATCAGCAAAAGTGTCATGAGTTTTTTCATTGATTTAAAGATTTAATATTCAAAGATTTAAAGATTCAAAATTTAAAATTCGTTTTCTTCTAGTTGGCAATATACTTCAAACAATTTACAGTACTTCTCCGCCCTGATAGCGACCTTTTTGATGAGGTTGGGAACCAGGACACATTCGCCTTGCTTTACAAAAACCGCGCCATTCTCCCAATTCAACATAAAAAATCCTTCCAATGCGATTAAAATGACAAAAGAATCTAGGTTTGAATAGTCTTTTTCCATCTCGCCTTGCAGCTGAAGGAGGTTGGTCACGAAATACTGGCAATCCACGACGGGAACGGTCTTGTTCATCACATCCGACACCTCGATTTTGTATGTTTCGGGTATCGTCCCGTCAATGGCCTCCACCGACTGTGGGATATGAAGCTCGCGGCGCATACCCGCCACATCGATGCGATCCCAGTCGTAGATACGGTAGGTGGTGTCGCTCGTCTGTTGGATTTCGGCCACCATAATGCCAGGGCCAAGTGCATGGACACGACCAGCGGGAATGAAGAACACATCGTCTTTCTTTACCTGCTCATGGTTCAGTACCGATTGCAGCGTATTGTCTTTCAACACGTTGACATAATCCATTCGAGTCATCTCACGGTTGAAGCCCATGACGAGCTCGGCATCCTTGTCGGCCTGCATCACATACCACATCTCGGTCTTGCCATTGCCCAAGCCACGTTTCTCGGCCAACTCATCATCGGGATGCACCTGCACCGAAAGCCAGTCGTTGGCATCGATAATCTTCAGCAGCAGCGGAAACTGTTCGCCGTATTTGTCGAATACACTCTCGCCTACCAGATCGCCCATGAAGGTCTCGACCAAGTCGTTGATCTCGTCGCCTTCAAAGTCTCCGTTCGCGATTTCACTCTGCTCGTCCCAAATGCCTGAGAGCAGCCACACCTCGCCACAATTGGGCAGCGGACCGTAGTCCATGCCGAGCACTTCCTTGATTTTTCGTCCGCCCCAAATTTTGTCCTTAAAAATGGGTTTGAATTTTAGAGGATACAATACTGTATGTGGCATAATCAAAAAATAGATTGTATAACTTTATCCACCATCTCGTCAAAATATGGCTGCTTCATTCTGCTAATCTTACGGATAACATCGCGCTCAATATTACCCACTAGAATGTGGCACTTGACATAACTCTTTTTCAACATTGGCACTACCAACATCTCATCATCCAACTCATAGCAATATTCAGGATTATAAGGTTGGGAAGAAATCATACACAAATAAATGAAACTTTCTTTCTCCTGAAGTTCATTATTCGAAACAATTATAGCTGGATGCGGTTTGAAAGTGCCATCAGGGAATAGGAAATTGATTTCCACAATGTCGCGTTGTGAGTATTTCATACCAAATGTTTTGAAAACATTTTTGCAGCGTTAGCCCTTGAAGTACAAAGAAACGCCTGTTTTTCTTCCTCTTCTGTCCATTCTTCCCATTCAGGATAAGTAACGACTCCCGCTGCTATCAACTTACGGATAAGCTCAATAATCTGAGCGTTCTTTTCATCATAACTGATGGTCATTGTGGTCATAATCAATTCTTCTTTTCAGACTGCAATAATACGAATATTTTCTGATACGTGAAGTCCTTTATCAAAAAACACTACTTTTGCGCCAAAGAATCCGCGCTATGCAAAACCTCATCGAACTACGGCATATCCTTCACGCCCACCCCGAACTTTCGGGACAAGAGGCCCTGACTAACAAGATTTTGAACGAATGGGTGAAACAAACCCGACCCGACCAAATCATTGAAAAAATCGGCGGCTACGGATTGGCGGCATTATATAAAGGTGCAAAACCCGGCAAGCGCATCCTCATCCGAGGCGACATTGACGCGCTGCATATCCCCGAACCGAACGACATCCCTTATCGTTCTCAAAACCAAGGCGTTTCGCACAAATGCGGTCACGACGGCCATGCCACCATCCTCTGCGGCCTGGCGCAATGGCTCGGCGAGCAACGTCCCGACCAAGGCGAGGTAGTACTACTCTTCCAACCTGCCGAAGAGACGGGGCAAGGCGCACAAGCCATCCTGAGCGACCCACAGTTTGAGCAAATCAAACCCGACTTGGTATACGGACTCCATAACTTACCTGGCTTTGAGAAGGGTAAAGTCATGGTCAAAGAAGGATGTTTTGCAGCGGCCTCTTTTGGCTTGAAAATGACTTTTGACGGACGCACTGCACACGCTTCTCAGCCCGAAACGGGACATAGCCCATCGGAATTGTTAGCTTTGCTCATCCACAACCTCGAAAAGAAACGCGAGCAACTGAAAGCCGTGAAGCCCCTGACCACTTTCGTCATCACGCACGCCATTTTGGGCGAGGAAACTTTTGGCGTGGCCCCTGGTCATGCCGAAATCTGGCTCACTTTACGCAGCTACGACGACCACAACCTCCAACTCATGGCCACCCAAATCATCGAGCTCTGCCGCGCCAAAGCCAAGGATTACCTCTTCGACTTCAATTTCTCCGAACACGAAGCCTTCGCCGCCACCAACAGCGACCCCAACTGCGTGAAAACCATAGAACAAGCCGCCAAGAACCTTGAACTGAGTCTCGGTCATCTGGAAGAGCCATTCCGCTGGTCAGAGGACTTCGGAAGGTTCGGGAGCGTTTGCCCGATAGGCTTTTTCGGCTTAGGTTCAGGTTTAGAACAACCTGCTCTGCACAATCCCGAGTTTGATTTCCCGGATGATATTTTGGAAATCGGGATGGGGATGTTTTGGGAGATTATGAGGTTGGAGTTGGAAGGATAAAAACAAAAAAACAGTTTATTCAAGTTTCGCACATCCCTAACGGGATGTAAGAGTTTGATTATACATGTTTTACCGAACGATAATCCCTAACGGGATTGCTCAACCATATTTGATAAAATAAAAACGTAGTTGTCTGTATCATGGAGGCTATAGATTCCCTATGGGAATCGCGCTCGGTTGAATTGTAAGATATTGTTTCTCAGCATCCCATAGGGATGTTCCATAACTTGCGAAACTCAAAAAGACATAATTAGTAAACTCATTACTTAGATTTTTTTTGCAAAATACATACAGTATTTCAAAAATGTTTGTATCTTTGCAGGCATGAAACATATTAGTAATATATATACTAATACTAAGAGAAGGATTTCTGAAATAGCTGAAGTCTTTTCAGGCGTTTATCTGCAGGCTTCGCCCTACGGAGAAGTCGCCTATTTGCAGATGAAAGATTTCTCTTCCAAATCAGTCGAGGAATCAGCATTGAAAGTGAGCCTTACACCAAAAAGCAAGCGAAACCTTCTGAAAAAAGGCGACCTTTTGTTCGCAGGAAAAGGCACCACTTATCTTTGCAAGGTTTTCGACCTTGACATCCTTGCCATAGCATCCACTACTTTCTATGTCATCCATCTTTCAGAAAGCGGCATCCTTCCCGATTACTTGTGCTGGTATTTGAACCACCGTAACACTGAAGCCATTATCAAAGCGCAGCAGGTAGGGTCGGGAACACCACTCGTCCGAAAACAAATCCTTGAAAACCTGGAAATTGCCATCCCCGACCTGATGACGCAACAACAAATCGTGGAATTGGCTAAACTCCAGCAGAAAGAAAAAGAGCTACTGAAAGCCCTTGCAGAAAAACGCGATCAACTTACCAACCAATTGATAATGAATAAACTAAACAAATATGGACAATAAAAAGATTACCCAAGACGACATCAACCGCACGGTTTGGAAAGCCTGCGACACCTTTCGCGGCGTCATCGACCCGAGCCAGTATAAGGACTATATCCTTACCATGCTGTTTCTGAAATATGTGAGCGATGTCTATAAATCGAAGTTGAACGACTACCTTATTAAATATGAAGGTGACAAGGAACGCGCCGAGCGTGCCATGCGTCATGAGCGCTTTGTGGTGCCGGAAAAAAGCTCGTTTGACTTCCTCTACGAGCATCGCAACGCCACCAACATCGGCGAACTGATTGACGAAGCCTTGGCCGACCTCGAAGATGCCAACCGCGAGAAGATGAGCAGCGAGGACGGCAGCAGCATCTTCCGCAACATCAGTTTCAACAGCGCCAACCTGGGCGAAACGAAAGAGAAGAACGCCCGACTGAAAAACCTCTTGCAGGACTTTCAAGGTGTCGACCTGGACGAGTCGCACTTGGAAAACAACGACATCATCGGCGACGCCTATATGTACCTCGTTTCCACCTTCGCTGGTGAGGCAGGCAAAAAAGCCGGCGATTTCTTCACCCCTGCCGAAGTGTCCACCCTACTCGCCAAACTCACCAAGAGCAAACCCGGTGCGCGCATCTGCGATGTGACTTGTGGTTCTGGTTCCCTATTGATCAAGGCAGGCAAGGAAGTGGGCAACAACAACTTCTCGCTATATGGACAAGAGGTGAACGGCAGCACCTGGGCTTTGGCCATGATGAACATGTTCCTGCACGGCTTCGACAACGCCGTCATCCGTTGGGGCGATACGTTGCGCAACCCCAAACTGAAAGCCAACGATAAGCTGATGAAGTTCGACACTGTGGTGGCCAATCCGCCCTTCAGCCTCGACAAATGGGGTGCCGAGGAGGCCGCCAGCGACCCCTACAACCGCTTCTGGCGCGGCATCCCGCCCAAGAGCAAGGGCGACTGGGCCTTCATCAGCCACATGCTGGAGGTGGCCGATGACCAAAACGGCAAAGTAGGCGTCATCATCCCTCACGGTGTGCTGTTCCGTGGCGGCAGCGAAGGCAAGATACGTCAATATATCTTGGAGAACGAGCACACTTTGGAAGCTGTCATCGGTTTGCCCGCCAACCTCTTCTACGGCACTGGCATCCCTGCCGCCATCGCTATCTTCCGCAAGGGGCGCGGCTCCGAAAACGTGCTGTTCATCGACGCCAGCCGTGAGTACGAGAACGGCAAGAACCAAAACAAGCTCCGCACACAGGACATTGAGCATATCGTGGGCATCTACCGCAAGTTTGCCGCTGGAGAGTTGCAGCCCGGCGTAGTGGAAGACAAATACGCCTACGTGGCCACCCCCGACGAAATCCGCGAGAACGACTTCAACCTTAACATCCCTCGTTACGTGGACACCTACGAGGAAGAAGCTGAAATCGACATCCCTGCTGTGCAGAAGGAGATTGATGCATTGGAAAAGGAACTGGCCGAGGTGCAGGGGAAAAGGAAGGAATATTTGAAGGAATTAGGATATTAAAACAACATAGAATTATCAACAAAATAGAAACACAATTCAACGAATGGCAGTCGCTTCAACCTGTAAAGGAGGAGTATCAACAAAGACTCGACCAGAAATTCATGCTGGAGTTCAACTACAACTCCAACCACATTGAAGGCAATACCCTTACCTACGGGCACACAGAAATGTTACTTATGTTTGGAAAG
>JAEEGL012713431.1_pt1 | contig 12330 bp, 11 predicted proteins | sample 9134231 | NCBI WGS metagenome assembly JAEEGL01 (sample SAMN16246548, study PRJNA631951) | gut metagenome | biome: gut microbiome; feature: rumen; material: fiber-attached | host: Bos | place: Iran: Karaj | collected 2018-10 | reverse complement strand
TGAAAAAAGCATTATTGACAAGCTGACCCGCCCACCGTACAAAAGTATCATGGGCGGGGATTCTGTCAAATAGCTGTTGCGGGGTGTGGGGCGGCAGCCCCACAAAAGGGGTGCAGGGGGCGAAGCCCCCGCAAAATAGCCCCCTCCCCTCCGGGGAGGGGGGGTGGGGGTGGGGGCAGTTTACGGTGCATCCACCCTAGAAACAGACTTTATTGACAAGCTGACGCGGAACCTCTCGGCTCCGCGTTTCTTTATGGATGGATTGGAAGATGATTTCAGTATTACATGGTGTCCATGTCCACGAACTGTACCTGACCGAAGTTGGTTCTGCCGCCGTGGTTGGTCATATCCTTCAGGACGGTGATAACTGCGGTGGAGAGATCGGAGGACTTGCGGACGAGGGCGATCTTGTAGCCGACATTGAGTGCGCCGCTGGGGGTCTCCTGCGGCTTGAGCAGCTCGCCGTGTGCCTCGTTGATCTGGCGGTATACCTGGTTGTAAGCCGCGGTGGTGTTCTCGCCCTTCTGGATCGCAACGACGAACTCATCGGAACCGGTACGGTATACGGAACCGTCGCTGAATGCCTGCGTCAGGATCTGTGCGGTATTCACGAGCACTGCGTCGCCGGCATCATTACCGTACTGGGTATTGATGTTGCTGAATTCGCTGATGTTGAACATCACGAAGTAGCACGGGTGCTCTGCATCTGCCTTGACCTTATCGAGGTCCATCGAGAGGGATACACGGTTCTGCACCTCGGTGAGGATATCCTTGAACATTGCGGTGGTAAGGGACTCCTTGGTCGCCTCGTTCTTTGCGATCTGCTTGCCGAGCTTGCGGTTGACGGATTCCTGGTGGGCATTGATGATACCGAAGATGACAACCAGACCCAGGATCAGCAGACCGAAGATCAGGACGAACATTCTCAGCTGGATGGTGATCGCGTAAACCTCCGACTTCGGAGCGTTCAGCAGCAGTACCCAGTGATACTGCGGCATGTAGGAGTACATGGAGATCGTCTTGACGCCTTCATCGTTGACGTACTCAAGGCTGCCGTAGTTCTCAGCAGCGCCGTTCTTGAGGTCGTTGTCCAGGTCGATGATCTTCTGGTTTGCAGTCTCAGTCGCAACCAGCTCCGGATTGTTGATGAAGATGTACTTGTTGTCTGCGGTATTCATCATATAATAAGAGGAGTTCTCGATACCGCGGATCTCGAGGTTATTGAGCGTCTCGACCAGACCCTGAGAGTAGATACCGAAACCTACCAGACCGATCGGGTTGCCCTGCTTGTCGTAAACTGCCTTGTACAGGGAGAGGATCTGCTTGGAAGTTGCCGGGGAGATGATGATGCCGGTATTGTAAACGCCGTCGCCGGCTGCTACCATCGCATCGCGCAGCTCCTGGAGCTTCTCGGGATCCTTACGGGTGGTCATGCCGACTACCTGTGCATTGGTGTGCGTCATAACGAGGGTATCCCAGGTACCGATCCAGAAACCTTCGAGGCCGTCAACCTCGGCACCGAAGTCCTCAGTGTACTTCTGGGCTGCCGCCAGAATCGCCTTATCCTCGGCAGAAGCCGTACCGTAGCTGGGGGATTCCTGATCGACGAGTGCGCGGAGCGTATCATCGTCCAGACTCAGGAGGTTGGTGACCTGCTCTGCCTTACAGAACTCGTTCAGGGTCTTCTCGGAATCCACAACGAAGTTCTGGATGATCTGCGCACGCTCGTCGGTGATCGTCTGCATATTATCGAGCGCGTTCTCACGGGATACCGTGCCGACCGCCTTGGTCACGAAGATGATCAGGATCGCCATGATGGCTAACTGACCGATCAGGATCCAGGTAATAGGCGAGATCTTTTTGCTCTTATTCTGATTACTCATAATAGTACTTCCTTTCTATCGTATTGTGTCGGGGATTTGGTACGCTTTTAGTAGTTTTGTTTCGCGTTCTGTGTCCTTATTTCTTGAAGAGTCTGCTGAAGAACGAACTCTCTTCTTTGTCATCATCGTCATCCAGATCATCTCCGGCGCTCATCAGATTGCCGACCTTGTTCTTGAGATATGCCGCATTGGCATTCTTGCTCTTGGACTGTGCCGGGATGGAAACGCCGACATAGTGTCCGCCTGCGGGGTCTGCGCTGCCATACGGCATACTCGACGAATACTGCGAATTGCCGCCTGCGGGAGCTGCGCCGTTATACGGCATGCTCGACGTGTACATCGAACCGCCCGCCGGAGCTGCTGCGCCATACGGCATGCTCGATGTGTACATTGAGCCGCCCGCGGGAGCCGCACCGTTGTACGGCATACTCGATGTGTACATCGAACCGCCTGCGGGAGCGGCGCCGTTGTACGGCATTCCGCCTGCCGGCTGACCGATCTGCATGATCGGGATCATCCGGTCAGGGAGTACGACCTGACAGTTGGCATTATCCTGCCCCTGCGTGAGAATGAAGCCGATGCAGCCGTTGCATGGAAGCATCGGCTGACGCGTCATTACGCTGATGAGCAGCAGATACTGTGCCGCTGTATCGCCGCCCGCGAGCATCTTCCGCACCGCATCGATCTCCGCGTGAACATTGACCGTCATACCATTCTGCATTTCGGAGTGGTTCACGCCGACATACATGCGGGTGGAAGCCGCATAGATCACGCAGACAGTATCCTCAGGACTGATATACCCTGTGCTCTGCTTCTGCATGGCAGCGTCCTGTGCGGCTTTGAACATGGTTTCGTACATCATGTTCAATTCCTCCTTTTTTGATAAACTCAATACTGCACGGCGTTCCTTACCACACCATTTCCACCGTACAGCTTCACACTCTTATTATACTACACATTGTAATCTGTTCCAACCTACAAAATGAAGAATCAGTGGATATTTTGACTATCATTCGAGTCTTACTATCAGCTGATATGTTCACTTTGCGGAATTGTTTATACATGTTTTGTTCATCTTTTGTATTTTACAGCAAACGTTATTACAATCTGTAATTTTAGCGTATTTATTATAGAATTGTAATTATTTTTAATAGACATACGTCAATTTTCGTAATCGTTTTATACGATAATCTGATACCAAATCCATACTTGCAAACCAGCCTGTTTCATGGTATAATAGAAGTAACCCTTAGAGAAAGGATGATGACCATGAGAACGATCACCGTCAAGGGTGCCGGTGCGGCATCTGTCCGTCCCGACTGCATCCGCATCACCATCGATCTCCGCGCAAAGGATGCCGACTACACGCTGGCAATGGAGCTGGCGACCATGCAGACCGAGGAGCTCCAGCAAGCTGTCCGCAATGCCGGCATCAAGGCAAAGCAGCTCAAGACCACCAGCTTTGAGGTACATACCGAATTTGAGAGTATCCAAGACTGCAATAAGAACTGGAAGCAGATTATGACCGGCTACTGCTGCTCCCACCAGATGGTGTTGGAGCTGCCGCTCGACCTCGATCTCCTCTCGGAGGTCATTCAGAACGTTTCCGACTGCGATGCGCGTCCGGAGTGCCGCATCGCCTTTACCCTGCTCGACCCGCGTGCCGCTGAGGAGCTGCTCCTGCGCGATGCCGCCGCCAATGCAATGGAACGCGCCGAGATCCTTGCAAACGCCTCCGGCTGTCAGCTTGGCGAATTACAGAGCATCGACTACCGTCTTGGGAGTATGGATCCCATCTCCGCGACCAGTCTCGGCATCGAGAACGGGATGCACCTCCGCGCTGCCAAATTCCCGCCCTTTACCCCGGAGGATATCCGACTCTCAGAGGACGTCTCCTTTACATGGGAGCTGGAATAATGGGCAAAGTCAAGGCATTTATCAAATCGCAGCCCGTTCTGGTCATATCGTTCCTTGCTGCTGTCCTGACGGCATTTCTTGTGCCGCCGGATGTGGAGTATCTCGGCTACTGCGATTACACCGTGCTCATCGAGCTGTTCGCGCTGATGACTGCCGTTGCGGGACTGCGCGGCGCAGGGCTGTTCGAGACGGTCAACCATCTTCTCCTGCATAAAGCCGGCAATGTCCGCAGGCTCGGGCTGATCTTCATGCTTGCGTGTTTTTTCTCGGCGATGCTGGTGACGAATGATGTCGCATTGCTGGCATTCGTGCCGCTGACCATCCTCGTCTGGCAAACCATCGGCGACGAAAAGAGCCGCATTTTTACCATTGTCCTCGAAACCGCCGCCGCGAACCTCGGCAGTATGCTCACACCCATCGGTAACCCGCAGAATTTATATCTTTACGAGAAATATTCACTCACGGCGGTGGATTTCCTGCGCGTGATGCTCCCCATAGGGCTGCTGGGGCTTGGGTGTCTGCTTCTGCTGACGCTTCTCCTGCCGAAAACTCCCTGCTCAGCGCCCGAACAGCCTGCCGCGCCCATCGGGAAATTTCAGGCGATTGGCTTCGGTGTCCTGTTTGTGCTGTGTCTGCTGACGGTTCTGCGTATTTTGCCCGTAATCGCGCTGGGAATTATCGCCGTTGTCCTCACGCTCATCTGCAACTGGCGCATCCTCGGCAGGGTGGACTACGCACTGCTGGCGACTTTTGTCTGCTTCTTCGTATTCGTTGGGAATATTGCCCGGATCGATGCCGTTTCGTCGTTTTTCGCATCGGTTTTGCAGGGCAGAGAGCTGCTGGTGGGAGCGCTTCTCTCGCAGGGCATCTCCAATGTCCCCGCAGCGGTCATGCTAGCGGGCTTCACGCCGAACGGCAAGGCGCTGCTCCTCGGCGTGGATATCGGCGGCTTCGGTACGCTGATCGCATCGCTGGCGAGTCTCATCTCGTTCCAGATCTACCGCAAGGCACCTACCGCCAATACAGGGCGCTTCATGGCGGTATTCTCCGCTGTCAATTTCGGGCTGCTGGCACTTTTGCTCATCGCAGCACACCTCTTCCCTACCACATGAGAAAAACCCCTGAACCGCGAATGTCCGGTTCAGGGGTCAATTATTTCCGCTTTTTCGGGGCGGGCAGCTCCTCATACATCGCCGCGACCAGCTCTGCGAGGAATGCCTTGTCGTCCACATTTTCCACAAGCAGCATCGGCTTTGCGCCCTCGTAAGGAAGCTCCTGCGGTGCATCGGGCATGAGCCGCAATGCCGCCTTGACGGGCTTGACGAGGAAACGGTCGTCGTAGATGCCGCCGAAAATTCTGCCGCGGTAATAGAGAATGTATTCCCCCATCATGGCGCGGCTTGTGATATCCTCCAGCTCCGTGAGCTGTTCGAGGATGAATTCCAGATATGCCTTGCTGGATGCCATAGGCGAGCTCCTTTCTGTCAGTCCGTCCGAACGCCTTTCATCCGTACCTTATCCTCGTACATCATGGCGTCGGCTTCACGGAATAATGCATCGAAATCCATGTCTTTACGGTACTCCTTGTATCCGACCGCGACGCTGTAAGACTTCGCCGCAACAGCCGATTTGAGCGCATCGGCGAGCTTTTCCGCATCGGAGAGCTCTGCACCCGGATACAAGATCTCAAATTCATCGCCGCCCATCCGGTAGCAGCGGCACCGGACAGGAACATTCTCGCGCATTGCCTCCGCAACCGCCAAGATCGCTTTATCGCCGGCATCATGTCCGATGGTATCGTTGATGCGTTTCAGCCCATTGAGATCCATCGAGATCACGATCATCCTCTGGCGCTTCATGCGCTCGACGTCCTTGTAGAACACATGGCGGTTGAGCAGATCGGTCAGAGCATCGCGGGTCAGGGTCTCCGTCGTGAAGAACAGATAATAGAACACGCCGCAAAGCACCGCCATGCCGCTGACGAGGAACTTGAACCCGAACGCCGTGTTGAGGGTCGTCGCAATGATGACGAACAGGCTCAGCAGCATAATGAACGCGCCCTCCCTGTGCATTCCGATGCGGAATTTGATAAAGGAAGCCGCAATCAGGACTGCCAGATACATACCGGTCAGGAAGTACGGTATGGCTGAGAATTTTCCGTAATACGAGATTGCTGCATCGTCGTAGTAGTAATACCACTCCGTGAACATGCTGATATATGACGCGAGCGCATTCAGGAACGCGGCGACATAGAACAGTCGGCACATCCGTTCATGGATGACGTTCGACAGAAAGACAAACGGCAGGATCACAGGCCCGCTGATGGCAAAGCTCGTCGCGGATGCCAGCTTCAGGATCGGCAGATACGCTGTATTCCCGTCACACATATATTTGGCAATATTGCTGATCACCATCAGCAGCGCGATCAAAGCACCTGCCAGAAAGCCATTCCGCCGTTTATCTGACAAAGTAGAATTGAACAGGATAAACACGAGCAGCGTGATATCCGCTACCAAGATCAGGTAGCTTTGCTGCACCATTTCTCTTAGCATACTCCCCTTCTTTCGGCTGCCGCAGTCCGGCAGTTCATCCCCTTCGATTCTCGGGATGCATCTCGTAGTAACGCGCCTTATCCTCGTACATTTTCTCATCCGCGATACGCATTGCAGGGCGCACATCCTCAGCAGATTCCGCAAAGGCGCAGCCCAGCGCAAAGGATACCCCCGCTGCTTCTCCCAGCTCGCGAAGCAGTTCGATCTGATCCGCAAGCTCCTCCGGCGAAACATCGATTGCGAAGATGACAAACTCATCACCGCCTGCACGGTAGATCTCGCTGCCGATGAATACCCTTTGCAGGAGCAGCGCCGCATTTTTGAGCAGCAGATCGCCTGCGCGGTGTCCCTCATAGTCATTGACATGCTTCAAGCCATTGAGGTCAGCAAATACCACCGCCAAACGCCCCTGCTCGCCGGAATACACACGGTCAAGCTCGATCACGCGGTTATTCATGGCGTTGCGGTTGCTGACGCCGGTGAGCATATCAATCGAGCTCATCACGCGCAGCTGATCGACCATCTTGTGATTGGCGATCTCGGATGCAAGGAAAAATGTCGTCAGCTCAAGCGTTTCACGAATACGGAAGGTGTTCTGTATGTCAAAATTCGTCACCCAGATATAGCCCAGCAGCTCGCCGCCGTATTTCAGCGGGAACAGCACCAGACTCCGTACATTCGCATCGACCAGCGACTGGTGCCACACAGGGTTGCGCTCCCGGACAACATCCATATCGTGCTGGTTCTCGATGACAAGATAGGTGCTGCCGGCGATGATATCCTCCCACGATTCCGCGATTTCAAAGAAGTCCTTATCGCGATATGCCTTGATGCTTTGCGGATGTGTCCCTCTTGCGTGGTTTTCGCTCAGAACAGAGCATGTCCGCGTGGTGAAATCCATCAGCAGCACGACACAGTGGCTCGAACCGCACAGCTCACCGATATCCGCGATGACCTCATCCATCGTCTTCTGGTAATCCGTCGTGCCGCGCAGCTTGATGCATGTCCGGAGTACATCCGATGTCGCCTCGTATGACAGATTGGAGCGTTCCTTCGCATCGCCCTCTTTTGACAAGGTCTGTGAATAGGTGCAATAGCCAATATTCGGATCATCCGATTCAAGCGGCATCATCATGATGTCGATCCAGAAATCCAGCCGGTCCGGCTGCACATAGGCGTGGTACGGCTGCTTGAGAAGCGCGGTATGGTAGACAGAATCCTCAAAGTTCAGATCTTTCGGGATATAGCGCGTATAGGGCTGATCGGGGATAAACGTATTGTGATGCAGTCCGTCTGTCTCGGCGATCAGCGGGTTATCCTGTGAACGGATATAGGCTTCATTACCGGTCACAATCCGAATATTACCATAGTCGCCGTCCGGGTATTTTTCCACTGAAACCACACATGTGATCGGCACGAATTGATCCACAAATCGCTTCAGATCCGCAATTTCCATTGCACATCCACCTCCTTGTCATATAGAGAAGGCCCCTCCGGAGTTCTATCCGAAGGGGCGCTCCTAATCGATTGTTATTCGGTCTCAGCCAGCTTGCTGCCGCAGAACGGGCAGAACTTAATCTCAAGATCGCGGTGACCGGTCACCAGATAGTCTGCGTCCTTATAATGGTACATCAGGTAATCGAGCTTGGTCTCCTCACTTGTGATGGGCTCAAACTCCTCCACCTCTTCCGGCTCCGGTTCGGTAGGCTCGACCTCCTCCGGCTCCTCCGGCGCATCGCCGAAGCCAAAGAGCTTCTCAAGGTCGTCCATCGCGCTGTTCATAAGATCAACGGCATCCTTCTCGGAATCCGGCATTGCCGCAGCAGCTTCCGCTGCTTCCTTGGCAGCCTTTGCCGCTTCCTTTTCCTCCTCCGCAGCACGCGCCTTCGCCTTCTGGGTCTCGTATGCGTCAGCGATCAGGGAAATGATCGGCTGACCCGCATGCATCCACTGCATATCATCGTCATTCGGTACCGGGAGACGCTTGCACATTGGGCATCCTACACCGCTTCTATCTAACATTCTCATACAATCACCTGCTTATTTCTCTCTGTAATCATTTCTTATTTGATCATATCCAGCATCGCTTCATCTGCATTGCCGCCGGTCTCGATATCAACAACCTCGGTGATATCGCGGTAATCAGCGTCATCGCCGCCCTGACTCTCACTTGCCGTTGCCTGCATTGCTGCGGACATCTCAAGCAGGCCGTCGATTGCCTCGGAGAGCGTGCTGATCTGATCCCGAATACCGGTGGAATTCTCCTCGAACTCCTTTGCCACCTCGTAATAGCCCTGCGTCATCGTACCGATCGCCGCAACAAACTGCTGCATCTTGGCGAAGTCCTCAGCCGTCAGGCTGTCAGCCTTCTTGTCCTTGTAGTAGTTGAGACAGGACTGGCTGAACTTCTGGAGACGCTGGATATTACCGCTGAGCTCTGCCGCCTTGGTGCCGATATCGCTGGAAGCGTTCACAATGTTGTTCTGACCCTCCTTCATCTCTGCGCAGATCGCATTGATCTGGCTGACATCGTCGAGCAGCGTCTCATTGACCTCGGACATTCTGTCGTAAACTTCCTGCATCTTGTCGTTGGCTTCCTGCATCTTATCGTTTGCTTTCTGGATCTCCGCATAGTGCTGCTTCAGGCTCGCCTTGAGGTAGTTCACGCAGTTCTCGCGGACATTCATGCCGCGGTAGATCGCACATGCCATATCGTGGCAGGACTTGTAGCCGCAGGCGGTGCAGTCGATATGCTGCGAATCCTCATCAAACTTCATCATCGACTCGAAGATCTTGTTGTAGTCCGCAACGGTCGGAGCCACGAAGCTTACACGCTTGTCTGCATAGCGGGTCAGGAAGTCGTCGAGCTTCAGGGTCTTGTCAAATTCCTTGAAGCGCTTCATCTTGCCAAGACCCAGCAGACCGCTGCCCTGCGTCTCCTGAATGCTCTGTGCTGCGATGGCATCCATCATGTTCTCGGTCTCCATCAGGTTTGCCACCATCTCTGCGGTCGCAGTACCCTGATTGCAGCCGTACTCGCAGTTGAGTACGTCCAGAAGATCGGGCTTGCGCTTATCCTCAGTCTGATAGTAACGCTCGATTCTGTCGTACACAGTATTCGGACCCTCAGCGGTACGGATGATGAGATTCGGATCCAGCATCAGCATAGTATCCTTGAGACCGCCCGGCATCGGGTACAGACGGCCGATGGAGCCCTCTGTCGCGTCATCGAATTCAAACGAGGTGGGGCCGTCCCAGCGGATGCCCTTGCGGTTTGCCAATTCCTCCAGACGGCGGTAGGTCACATTATAATCAAAGAGCTTCTCGCGGTCAGCCTCGGCGGTCTTTGCGATACACGGCGAGAGCATGAACATGGAGTCATTCACACGCTTATACTTACGCAGATACGCCGCCATGCAGCCGGCAGGGCTGAGGACGGGAGAAAGATTCTTGAGCAGCTCCGGCTTATACATCTCAACGTAGTTGACGATTGCCGGACACGGCTGCGACATGAGCTTTGCCTCCGGATGCGCCTTGAGGTACTTGCTGTGCATAAAGGTGCAGATATCCGCGCCAAAGCCGACATCATAGATCTTGACATTGCCCTGAGCACGCAGCCATGAGAGCAGGATGCGCCACTTGTGCTTCGGGAAGCTGGCACGGATCGAAGGCCCTACGATCACAGCGATCGGCTCCTTCTTTTCCAGTGCCTTCTCGAACTCTGCGGAATCATCCTCATAGTCTCTTGCGCCGTGCTTGCAGGCCTTTACGCACTCGCCGCAGCTGATGCAGGCGGTGGGATCGACCGTGGTATAGAACGACTCATCGGAGCCTTCTCTGATCTTGGTGATGTTTGCATTGACCGGACAGGCGCGGACGCACGAATTACATCCGACACACTTTTCTTCATTTACAACAATGATCTGACGCATAGCATTTGCTCCTTTATCTTGATTCTCCGCCCGGCACGGGACGCAGAAAAGCCGGGAGGCCTCCCCAGAGGCCACAGCAATACAGAACCCAACGAACTGTATGCTCATTTTTATATTTATTATATCATTTTAAGGAATATTTGTCAACGACCTACAGAGGAGTAACTGATTTTTTGTATAACCTGCTTACGAAACAGCATAAAATTTGTAGAAAGACACAAGAATGATTGTTATTTTTATGAAAACGCCTAAATTACGGGGATAATATTCAATTCCTGATGGTATAATCGGAGCAATATTTTACAACTTGGGAATGTTTAATCCCAATCTCTCGTCCAGCATTTTCATCTCCTTATATGCACGTTTATCCTCTAACATTCGCTGATCTGCGCGTTCGATACAGGCGCGCAGATTTTCGTTGAACGAGCGCATGGAGCTGACACCGAACGCGATGCTGACGGCGCTGTCCTTGAGTGCCAGCCGTGCCGCCTCTGCCTTCATGCGCTCAACCAGCTTTTCGGCTTCATCTTCGGAGGTATTCGGGAGAACAATGACGAACTTATCGCCGTCCGTGCGGAAGATATCGGTCTTCTCCGGCAGCACCGTGCGGAACAGCATGACCGTCATGCGCAGGTACTCGTCGCCGACATAGTGGCCATAGCTGTCATTGATGCTTTTGAGGTCGTTGCAGTCGGCGGAAATGAAGCTGATGGGCAGATTGCTTCCGCTGTGCAGCCGTGAGGAGAATTTCTCGAAATATCGCCGGTTATAGACTCCTGTCAGCTCATCACGCAGTGCTTTTTCTTCAAGGCTCATGCGCATGAGCTCCTTCTCAGTGACGTCGTTGATAAGCGCGATGATGCCGATGATCTTGCCGTCGTCATCGCGGACGGGCTCCTTGATGAGTTCGAGGTATTCGCGTACTCCGTCGGCGTTCTCCTCGATGATGTAGGAGGTACCCTTTCCGGTATGGAAGATCTCCAGATCGCTGGACATTGCCTTGCGGGCGTTCTCCTTATTCTTGCGCACCTCGAGGTCGGTCTTGCCGCGTACCGTCCAGTCGGGATCGTCCGTGCGGATGAGATGCCGCCAGTAGTGCGTCATGAACACATAGCGCCCTTACTCGTCCTTGAGGAAGATATTGGAGGGCAGCACCCGCAGCATCCGCTCGATCTCGTAGAACGTCGCGGAATCCTTCAAGCGGATACTATTGGTCAGTCGATGCAGGATCAGCTCCTCGCGCAGGGGCTGCTCGATCACATCGATCGCACCGCGTGCAAGGCACTCCCCTGCCAGTGCGTAGTCCTCATCATTCTCGCAGTAGAGCAGCATCGGTACCGATTCGATCAGACTATCCGTCTTGATCCATTCAAACAGGGCATAATCATTTGCTGCCGCTGCACACGCTGAAATAATAGCTGCTGAAATAATCCCCGTCTCCGCACGGACTGCGGAATAATCCTCCTTGGATTCCACCTGCATGATGGTATAATGCTTTGAAAGCATTTCGCGCAGCTCACGCATGTCGTGCGCCGCATCTGTGATGAGCAGCAGCGTTCGCTTTTTATTCTCCGAATTCAGAAACTCCAAAACTGTCCCCCCTCTCAGTTTCGTGCCGGGACGGGATGCTCTGCGATGTAACGGTCGAGCACCTGTGCAGCCGTCCGGACAAATTTCACGCAAGGTCGCACCTTGTAGTACTCTGCGGTGCGCTTCTCCGGCGTCGGGTCGCTCGTCACACTCAATCCTTTCAGCAGCTCGCGGCAGACAATCGTATCATGCTCTGCTTTAAACTGTGCCGCAAGCTCCTGGATGCGGGCATAATGCGCCTTTTTCTGCGCATCGTCAAAGCCCGGCTCCAGGCCGTACAGGATCCCCGCGACCATGAACATCGCCGAGACTGCCCCGCAGACCTCGCGCATTCTGCCCATCCCCGCGCCGAATGACGAGGACAATCGCATGGCAAGCGATTCATCCATTCCCGTCACGTCCGTAAACGCCACGAACACCGACTGGGCGCAGTTGAGCCCGCCGGCAAACAGCTCT
>JAEEGL011700267.1_pt1 | contig 12330 bp, 8 predicted proteins | sample 9134231 | NCBI WGS metagenome assembly JAEEGL01 (sample SAMN16246548, study PRJNA631951) | gut metagenome | biome: gut microbiome; feature: rumen; material: fiber-attached | host: Bos | place: Iran: Karaj | collected 2018-10 | reverse complement strand
GGCCAGATTTCCGGGCATACAGGAGCGAAGCCACGGAATGAGCGCAAATGCCGCCCCGGCGGAAAACGGATCTGTCAGATCGCAGAGGATCGCCAGGCGAACGCCGCCGCCGGCTGCCAGTTCAGCCCCGAACGGTTCCAGAAACGAAAAGAAAGCATCACAGGAATGATTCGGGCGGTCATTCAGCAGGCAGGCGAAAGCCCATTCATTCTGCTCGCGGTCTTTCTGAAAAGAGAACGACCCGGAGTCCCCGTGAAGCGCCGAAAACAGCGCATCTGAGTCCGGATCGGAGGTATATTCGGCGCCGGAAGGAAGATCGACGGCGCAGGTGCCGAAGGAAAAACGAGTCTGAAAAACGGGCAGGGGTTCATCCGGAACCGATATCAGATCATGGCAAAGGGAAAGGCTGTCAACCAGAGAAGCAGCAGAAATAACGGCTTTCTGAGCAGAAAGATGAAAAATATGAAGTTCGGGCACAGCATTGACCGCGCCGCACGAAAACGCGGACGCAATTGTCGGCAGCGCCCGACCGGGAAAGCTGCCGATTGTCAGTACACAGTATTTCAAAGGTTTTTCCTCACTTCTTGCCTGCCGGGATAAAGGAATTCCGGTCAGGAACGGTATCCCTTCGGATTCCGGCGCTGGAAATTATACGTATCCCGGCACATATCCTCAAGCGTTTTTTCCGCTTCCCATCCCAGCAGCGCTTTTGCTTTGGCCGGATCCGCGTAGTTTTCCGCGATATCACCGGGACGGCGCGGCGCGATCACATACGGAACGGGCACATTGTTCACCCGGGTAAAGGTATTGACAAGATCCAGAACGGAATATCCATGTCCGGTTCCGAGATTGATAATCTCGCTTCCGGTATGTTCCGCGGCATAATCGCAGGCTTTGACATGACCCCGTGCCAGGTCCACCACATGAATATAATCCCGGACACCGGTACCGTCCGGCGTCGGATAATCGTTGCCGAAGACCGAGAGCTTTTCCAGCTCACCCACGGCGACTTTCGCAATGTACGGCATCAGATTGTTCGGGATCCCGGAGGGGTCTTCACCGATCAGGCCGGATTCGTGGGCGCCGATGGGATTGAAATACCGGAGCAGTACGACGCTCCATTCAGGATCGGCGGCAGCCTGGCCTTCAAGAATCTTTTCGATCATAAATTTGGTCCATCCGTACGGATTGGTGCAGCCGACAGAGGGCATATCCTCCCGGTACGGGACGACAGACTGATTTCCATATACGGTGGCGGAGGACGAAAAAACGAACCGTTTTACGCCATGGGCCTGCATGACTTCACACAGGGTCAGGGTCGTATCCAGATTGTTCCGGTAATAACGGAGCGGCTGGGCGACGCTTTCGCCGACTGCCTTAAGACCGGCAAAATGGATTACACAGTCAAAGCTGTTCCCGTCAAACAGCCGGTTCATCGCGTCCCGGTCGGCAACGTCCGCTTCGTAAAGCGGGATGGAACGGCCGGTGATCTTTTCAATCCGGCGGATGGATTCCGGGGAACTGTTGATAAAGTTGTCGACAATGACCGGATCATGGCCCGCGTTGCAGAGTTCGACACAGGTATGGGAACCGATAAAACCGGCGCCGCCGGTAAGCAGGATTTTCATAGGACACCTCCGGATGTAGGGGTCAGGGGACAGGGGACAGGGGTGAGCGGTCAGCAGTCAGCGGAAAACGAACTGATCCCTGTTCCCTGTCCCCTGCTTCCTGTTAAAGGGCGGGGGGATAGGCGCTGGCTTCGTGGAGCTTCCTGAGTTCGGAAGCGACATATTCCTTGTCTTCCTTGTAGGTGACCCCGAACCAGACGGACTTGGTGGAAAGAACGTCCACCTGCAGGCCCTGTGTATGCATCAGGGAATCAACGAGGGCGGGAAGGAGGCATTCTTTCTTCAGGGGATCGCCTTCGCCGTATTTCAGGAAATCGGCAAGGTATTTCTGGCCGGCTTCAAAGAAGGAGGGAGCAAAGCCCCACAGGTTCATGGAGACCAGCGCGTCAGGATCCAGGATGACACCGTTCGGGTCGTCATGAATATCGCGGATGGTTCCGTCCGGGAACGGAAGAATGCTGTAGGTTTCGGTGACTTTAACCAGATGATGCTCCGTGTCGGTCGTACATACACCGCGGGTCACATGGCCGTTTTTGGACACGGTGTTTTTCAGATAATAGGCGACCATGGAGGCTTTGTTTTCTTCGGTCTGCAGGCGCTTCAGCGATTCGGCCATGGCTTTGAAGGCTTCCTTGCCGTAATAATCGTCCGCGTTGATGACGGCGAAAGGTTCATGGATCAGGCTTTTCGCACATACCACCGCATGGACCGTTCCGTAGGGCTTTACCCGGTCCGCCGGGGGAACGAACCCCTTCGGCAGGGTATCGTATTCCTGATACGCATAGGCAACTTCCACCTTCCGGGCGATCTTGTCGCCGATCATTTCCCGGAACAGGGAATCCATGCTTTTCCGGATGACGAAAACGACTTTGGTAAACCCGGCTTCCACCGCGTCGTGGATCGAATATTCCATCAGGATTTCACCGTTCGGTCCGATGCGGTCAATCTGCTTATTACCGCCGTAGCGGGATCCCAGTCCGGCTGCCATGATTAAGAGCGTTGTGTTCATCTTTGATTATCTCCTCTTTCTGCAGAATATTCTTATCCGGGGCCTGGGTAAAGCCCTGGGTAGATTCCTTTTTCAGGAGAACGGTAAACGTTCTCAGCAGGAGCTTGACATCCAGCCAGATCGAAAAGCTTTCGATGTACATCATGTCCAGCATCAGTTTATCCTCAGCGGACGTGTTGTACCGGCCTTCTATCTGCGCATAGCCGGTCAGGCCGGCTTTCATTTTTTCGCGATACACAAAAGCCGGAAGCTCCATTTTATACCGCGCCACATTGGCCATCATCTCAGGACGCGGACCGACAAGCGACATATCACCGATCAGGATGTTGAAAAACTGGGGAATCTCGTCAAGCCGGTACTTCCGAAGGAAGGAACCGACTTTTGTAATCCGGGGATCATCCACTGTGATGGAAGTCTGAAAATGCTCGTCCTCCGAGTGCGGAACCATGGTACGGAATTTACGGATCGTAAAAGCCTGCCCGTCCGCCGTCAGGCGGGACTGGCGGAAGATTACCGGGCCGCCGTCTTCCAGCTTGATCAGCAGGGAGATAATGGCGATAAACGGGGAGAAGAATACCAGCGCCAGAAGCGAGAGAACCATGTCGGCAACGCGTTTGATCATCCGCTGGAACACCGTGACTTTGTTGTATTCCATCGACAGGAATGCCGCGTCGTCCACGATGGCCGGCCGCGCGTTACACAGCATGATGTCCTGCAGCTGGGCTTTGCACATGACGTCCTTCCGATCGTCGTAACACATTTTCAGCAGCGGGAATTTCGCATCCTCCGGCACCTGGGCAAGGAAAACGACTTCCGCCCTGTCAATCCGGGATTCCAGGTCGGGTACGTTATACATGACCGCATCATCCACGCGCCATTGCAGGCGATACCGGCCGATTTTCCGGCGGATTTCCTCCTCCTGGGAAGGAGACCCGAGAATGATCAGGCAGCTGCGCGGCGGATGAAAATAGAAATAGAGTTCATTGCCGAAACGGACAAAAACGATAATGATGACCGCCTGGACGACCATGCAGATAAGCAGCATCGGAAAATCCGGACCAAACAGAACCAGATGGGCATTGTTGTTCTCGTTGACGTTCATGATTTGCAGCTGCAGGTATGTTACCAAATCGGTAAAAACCGTTCCCGCGATCATGGCGGAAATCACCGGCTTGGACTTTTTCCGGCCGACGTCAAAGCCGCCGTATACCGCATGCATGGCAAAGGACATGGCACAGAAGGTCAGCAGCGTAGTCGCCAGCGTACGGTTGATGACCCGAAGAAAAAAACTGTGGCGGGACATGAACCAAAAAAAGGCTGATCCCAACATAAAGTAAAGGCATAACGCCATCACTCCGATCAGCAGATCCGATTTCGTCTGATGAAATGAACGAGTTCCAGAGGACACCGGGAAACCCCTCCATTTCTATAATATACGCAGAAATTTTACCATAGGACTGAGAAATGTGTCAACGAAGAAAAAACAGTTTACAATACTATGTAAGAATGATAAAATTTTATATTGAACTGCTATACGATTCCGGCAGTCAGGTACAGTCGCCGCACACCGGCGGAAAGGGATTATGCATGAATCAAAACGGGTTTGTACCACGCAATAATATGCCTGGTTATTCATATGGACAGCCGAATACATCCCCGCAGAACGGATACCCGGGACCAGGCGCCCCGGTTCAGGGCGGAATACAGAATTCCGGCGCCTTCAGCGCTCAAAACAATCCCGCTCCGGCATTCGGTTTTTCCGCTCCGCAGGCCGGAAACGCTTTCGGCAGCACAGCGCCCGGAACACCTACGACGGGCGGATACGGTCCGGTTTCTCCGACGCCGGCGACAGGCGGATACAGTCCGGTTCCTCCGACGCCGGCGACAGGCGGATACAGTCCGGTTCCTCCGACGCCGACGACAGGCGGATACAATCCGGTTCCGCCGATGTCTATGAGCGGCGGATACAGTCCCGTTCCGCCTGCTGCCGCAAATAACGCATATTCATTCCGGCCTCAGCCCGCTCCGTCATCACCGGCGGGAAGCTTTATTCCGAAAACGCCTTACAGCCCTGGGTATTCAAGCCCGGGATACCAGCAGGGATATCAGAAACCGGCGGCAAACGGTTATCCCCAGGGATATTCCGCATACGCGCAGATGGGGCGGAACGTTCCGCAGAATACCGCCCCGCCGCAGAAACCGGCCCAGGTTCCGCTGAACGGAGGCGGATACGTGCCCCAGCAGGTCAAGGTCCGCAGAAGGCCTCCGGAAATGTCCGATATTGTGCTTTTCGCAACCGGAGGCGTCCTGCTGCTGCTCTTTATTCTCGGAATGTTTATCCGGATCAACGGTTTCCAGTGGCTGAAGTGGCTGTTCCTGATTCCCGCGATCGGCGCCACCGCCCTGCTCTGGGTCAAACCCATCACAGACGACAACAAACGCCTGTGCTTCACGATTGTCGCCGGAGCGCTCTGTATCGCGATGATCATCAGCCTTATCGCGTCCGCAGGACAGAATAACGGAGATCCGAAGAACAGCCAGCAAAACAAAACACAGCAGGCAACCGACACGATTAAAGTCGGATACGAGTCATCCGGGAACAACGGCACCGTCAGCAATAACTCAGGCAGCGGAGCCCAATCCAACAACGGAACCGACGGATACGGAGGCAGCAATTACCAGGAAGGATCCTCCGGGCAACAGGGCGGATCGAATGTCGCCAACGCGGCTGCGAAGGAACGCCTTGCGCAGGTCTTTATCAGCTGGAGCATGAACGACCTGGACCAGATGGTGGAATTGTGCCTTCCTTCCTGGCGCGTGAAACAGGAAAACGCCAAAAAATCATTGTTCCAGCTTCTGCAGAACCGTACACCGATCGGGAACGTCGATCTGGTAAACGATCCGGCCCAGAACGGCGACAGCCTGAGTTTTATCCTGCAGGTTACGATCAGCCGGAACAACGGCAAGGATCCGATCCTTTCCCAGATGACGGTCCGGATGGTGATCGAGAACGGTACGTGGTATGTGGATCCCGACAGCCTGAAATCCAATGAAATCCAGGAAACGCCGGATCCGAACGCGACGCCGGCCGTCACACCGACACCGGAGCCGTACATCGACGGCAGCACACCGCTTTATTACAATCCCGACGGCGGAAAGCTGTACCATCTGAATCCGAGCTGTATCAGCGTGCACAGCAAGTATACGCCGCTGAAAGGAACATTTACCTACTCGCAGATCAACGACGGGAAATATGCCGAACTGGAGCCCTGCAACGTATGCGGCGCACCGCTGAGACAGAGATGAGAGAACAGCTGAAAGAGCTGCGGCGGAAACTGGCTCCCATGCCGCAGGGAAGATACCTGATCGGTTTATCCGGCGGAGCGGACAGCGTTGCCCTGCTCACGATGCTGGCCGGTGAAAGCGCCGCGCCGGGCATTGCGATCGAAGCCGTTCACGTCAACCATGGCCTGCGCGGAGCCGAATCGGACGGGGACGAAGCATTTGTCCGGGAACTGTGTGAAACATATCACGTGCCGCTTCATGTTTTCCGCGTTGATTTACAGGGACGGAAGGATGAAAACGCCGCCCGGGAAGCCCGCTTCCGCTGCTTCCGGGAGTGTATGGCCGACACGGAAGCAGACTGCCTGGTACTGGCCCACCACGCGGACGACCTGGCGGAAACGTTTATGATGCGGCTGCTGCGAGGCGCCGGTCCGGAAGGACTTGGCTGCATGAAAGCAGCGGATACAAGGGACGGCGTCCGGATTCTCCGGCCGATGCTGAAAATCCGGCGCTTCGAGATCCGGGAAGCCCTGCGGGAAAGCGGGATTCCGTGGCGGGAAGATTCCAGCAACCGCAACGCCGATTACCTGCGGAACGATGTACGGATGCGCCTGATTCCCCTGATGGAGGAGATGAACGCGGGCGCCGCCGGGCGGATTGCCGAAACAGCCCGGCAGATTGCCATGGAAAACGAGGCGCTGGCCGCGGAAGCCGAACGGTTCCTGCGGAACCACGCCGGGAGCCGCTGGCTGGATCCGGAAGCGTTGAAGGAAACGCCGGAAGGTATGCGGCGCCGGATTTTGCGGCAGTGGTGGCGGAACAACGCGCCACGGATGGAAGAACACGAGCTGAGCGCCGAACAGACGGAGCGCCTGGCCGCGCTGGCGGCCGCGGATACCGGGAAGGTCAACCTGCCCGGCGGACTGTTTGCTGAAAAAGGCCGGAAGGCGCTGCATCTGACGGGGATGCCGGCGGAGCCTCCCCGGGAAGTTCCGGTCACCGGAGATAGAACAGACTTCGGTCCAATCACGTTCCGGATCGGGAGCGGAAAGGGAAATCCCGGAGACGGAAAGCGGGAGCAGGAAGTGCCGGAAGGATTCCTGCAGGGATGCGTGATCCGCACCCGCAGGCCCGGCGACCGGATCAGCCCGTTCGGGATGACGGGAAGCCGGAAACTGCAGGATTACCTGACAGACCGGGGCATTGACGCCGCATGGCGTGATGAGATTCCCCTGCTGTGCCGGGGGAACGAGGTACTGCTGGCGGCCGGCGTCGGCGCCGGAAACATTCCGGAATGGACGGCACAGACGGAGCATATCCGCCTGGCCTGGGAGGGCGAAATGCCCTGGAACCGGTAAAAAAGAGGAGGAAAGGAAATCATGGAACAGTCTGCTGAGATTTACCGGGACCTGGAACGGATCCTGGTCACCAAGGAAGAAATTGCGCAGAAGGTGAAGGAACTCGGACAAAAAATCGCCGAGGACTACGCCGGAAAAAGTCCGGTGATGGTCTGTATCCTGAAAGGCGCATGCGTATTCTTTACAGACCTTATCCGGGAAATACCCCTACCGCTGACGACCGATTTCATGGCCATTTCCAGCTACGGAAGCGCCACCAAGACAAGCGGCGTCGTCCGGATCCTGAAAGACCTTGACAAGGACATCCTGGGCAAGGACGTCATTATTGTGGAAGATATCGTGGATACCGGTATCACGCTGAATTACCTGATGAAGATCCTGATCCAGCGCGGCGCATCTTCCCTGAAGATTGCCGCACTGTTGGACAAGACCGCCCGGAGGAAAGTGCCGGATCTGAAGGTCGACTATGTGTGCTTTGACATACCGGACGCGTTTGTGGTAGGCTACGGCCTGGATTACGACCAGAAGTACCGGAATCTGCCGGATATCGGCATTCTGTCGCCGCGGATTTACAGCGGGAAATAAAGGACTGAATACAGAAGTTGCCGCAAGGCGGCAACAGGGAGGACAGAACATTGAAGAAAAAGAATTCCAGGGGAATTATCGGTTATGTGATCCTGCTGGGGACGCTGCTGCTGATCGCCATTCTCCTGAACGGCGGACTGGGACAGACTGTGAACAAACGGATCGAATATCCCGAACTTCTCCGGATGATCGGGGAAAAAGAAGTCGGCAAGGTTGCGATCCGCGACGGATCGAACGACCTGGTCGGCGTGCTTAAAGACGGCAAAACCAATGTGGCGACCAGCGATTTTCCGGAGCGCAGTTACGATTTCGAAACGACCATCAGCGAGGATTTCAAAGAAACCGTCCGCCTGATGAAAGTCCAGGAACTGAACAATACGCCGGATGAAAACCGCAGGGAAGAAGACAAGGGCAGGGTCTACACACTGAACGATGTTTCGGATAAAGACCTTGATTTTACGATCCAGTACCGGGAAAAGGTCAAAGTGCCGTGGTGGTACGAGTTTATTCCGTACCTGATCATGCTGGGCATCCTGATCGTTGCCTGGTATGTGATGATGCGCGCCCAGGGCGGCGGCGGACGGGTCATGTCCTTCGGCCGCAGCAGGGCAAAAATGCAGGATCCGGCCAAGAACAAGGTGACGTTCGCCGACGTGGCAGGCGCGGATGAGGAAAAGGAAGAACTGCAGGAAATGGTCGATTTCCTGAAAAACCCGAAAAACTACATTGAAGCCGGCGCGCGGATTCCCAAAGGCGTGCTGCTGGTCGGACCTCCCGGCACCGGCAAGACGCTGCTGGCCAAGGCCGTCGCCGGCGAGGCGGGCGTACCTTTCTTCTCCATCAGCGGCAGCGATTTTGTGGAAATGTTCGTCGGCGTCGGCGCAAGCCGTGTCCGCGACCTGTTTGACCAGGCCAAGAAAGTCGCTCCCGCCATCGTGTTTATCGATGAAATCGACGCGGTGGGACGTCATCGCGGCGCCGGCCTCGGCGGCGGCCATGACGAACGGGAACAGACATTGAACCAGCTGCTTGTCGAGATGGACGGTTTTGCTGTGAACGAGGGAATTATCGTCATGGCGGCAACCAACCGCCGCGATATCCTGGATCCGGCGCTGATGCGGCCCGGGCGGTTTGACCGCCAGGTAACCGTCAACTATCCCGACCAGGAGGGCCGCGTGGCTATCCTGAAGGTCCACAGCAAGGGCAAGACGCTGGACAGTGACGTCGACCTGAACAATATCGCGAAACGGATGCCGTTCGCAACCGGCGCCGATCTGGAAAACGTGATGAATGAAGCGGCAATCCTGGCCGCACGCTCCCGGAAGACGAAAATCGACCAGCAGCTCCTGATCGACGCGATCGCACGTGTCCAGATGGGACCGGAAAAAAAGAGCCATAAGGTTAACGAGCATGACCGGCGCATGGTGGCTTATCATGAGGGAGGCCACGCAATTGTCGGACACATGCTGGAAGGCTGCGACGAAGTCCACCTGATTACGATTGTTCCCCGCGGACAGGCGGCCGGTCATACGCTGGCGCTGCCGGCCGAAGAACATGACAATATCAGCCGGAGCCAGCTGCTGGACCAGATCGCCATGATGCTGGGCGGACACGCCGCGGAAGAAGTCGCCCTGGGCGAGATCTATACCGGTTCATCCAGCGACCTGAAACGCGCGACTGAGATTTGCCGCAAAATGGTGACGCAGTTCGGCATGAGCGAAGAAATCGGAACCATTTACCTGGGCAGCGACCAGGAAGTGTTCGTCGGCATGGAATTCGGCCAGAGCCGCGAGTACAGCGAGGAAGTCGCCGCAAAGATCGACCGTGAGGTCGCGGCTATGCTGAGTCGCTGTTACGAGGTAGCGAAGAATATCATCCGGGAAAAGAAGGACCGGCTGGACAAACTGGCGGAGGCGCTGCTGCAGCAGGAAACCCTGAACCGGGCAGAATTCCTCGCATTGATGGATTCCGGCGAGATACCGGAAGGACTCGGCGAGGATAAACCGCGGACGACCCAGGAAGTGCTCCGCGACGCGGCGGATACGATCCGGGAATACGAGGAACGGCAGGCGGAACTGAAAGCGCAGCAGGAAGCGGAAAAAGCCGCGCAGGAAGAGCAGACGAGCGGGGAACAGTGATCAGTGGTCAGTGGACAGTGGTCAGTGGACAGTGGTCAGTGAACAGTGCTCAGTGAACAGTAAACAGTGTTGGTATATCAGATTCTGTAAACGGGAAGGAGGGAAGAACAATGGCCGGCGAAAGAAGATCCGCCCGGCGCTCACAGACGCCGGAACGCGTACAGCAGGCTGCCCAGGCCATGAATTATTCCGCTCCTTCCGGCATTCAGAGAGGCTATATTCCGCAGAACACCGGCGGATATCCGGGAAATCAAACCGGCGGATATAACCGGCAGAGTACCGGCGGGTATCCGGCCGGCGGATATCCCGGTTATCAGCAGCAGGGATATTACCGGCAGCCGCCCGTGAACCAGAATCCGGGCAATATGCAGTACGTTTCGTCAATGAGCGGGGGCATGCGGGGATTTTCGATGCCTCCGGCAGCAACGAAAGAAAAAAGGAAAAACACCCATCGGAAACGGACCGTCCTGCTCGGAACGCTGGTTGTACTCTCGCTGGCCGTTATGTCCGGAGCATTCTTCCTGATCAGGAATCTGGTCGAAAACAGCAGGGCTGAGGAAGCAAACCGGGCCAGACAAAAGCAGAAGGCGGCGATTCAACGGGAACTCAGCAAGTATGACGACCTGTATTTCCCGGGCATCTACGTGGACGGCATTGACCTGGGCGGCTATACCAGGGAACAGGCCAGGAATATGGTGACCAGCCAGATCCAGCAGCGCAGCGACGCGTGGCATGTTACGCTGATGTATCAGGGGATGGAAGTCATCACGATCAAGGCAAGCATGCTGAGCATGGCCTCAAATCCGGACGAAGTGCTTGACAGAGTCTGGAAGCTCGGCCATACCGGGACGGATGAGGAAAGATACAATACGATGCTCAGCCTGCGGGAAACGCACTGCTATGAATATACCGCCCAGCCTGCCGGCGACACATTCGTGATTGACGGCATACTGGCGGAAATCAAGCGTCAGCTCGACCGTCCGGCGACGAACGCGACGGTGTCGGAATTCCAGGCGGATCTGAGTGAACCGTTCGTTTTCACAGACGAAATATACGGCCTGAATCTGAATACCGAACCGCTGAAGCAGCAGCTTTATCATATGGTTTCCACGCTGGAGAACGGAACGGTTGAAATCATTCCCGACAAGATTGAACCGGCAGTAAAACGGTCGGATCTTGAGAAGATCTACGCGAAACGTTCCTCCGTATACACACGGATCGACAGCCATTCCCCGGACAACCGGAACGACAATATCCGCCTCGCGTTTTCGAGAATCAACGGATATGTGCTGCAGCCCGGGAAGACGTTCAGCTTCAACAAAGTGGTCGGCAACCGGACCACGAAGAACGGATTCAAAACAGCCATTGAATATGTATACGGCGAACACGTCGAAGGGGTCGGCGGCGGCGTATGCCAGGCCAGCACCACGATATACCAGGCGGCGATCTGCGCAGGACTGAAGATTACGGAACGGTATGCCCATTCCGATTCCGTCAGCTACGCCGATTACGGAACGGACGCCACCGTATCGGACACCAAAGGACACGAGAAAAACCTGAAGTTCGTCAATACCACGGACTACCCGATCTACATCAAGGCGGAGGTCATAACGGACCCGAGCAACAAGAAGCGCCTGATCGCGAAAGTTACGCTGTACGGGGAGGACCTGGGAGACGTACGGTACGAACTGGTGTCGGAACTGAGCGAGACGCTCCTGCCGCCGATCGAGCCCCAGTATATCAAGGATAAGAACAAGGAATACGTCATCTTCACAGACGAGCAGAAGGTCGTATCCCAGGCGAAGGAAGGATATGTGTACAAGAGCTACCGGGTCACATACGTCAACAACCGGGAGACGGACCGGGAATTCCTGTATACCGATACCTACAATCCGAAACCGGAAAAGATCTACGTCGGTATCTACAGCCGGGATTCCAACTGAAGAACCGGCTTTACCGGCAGCAATCCAAAAGCGAAAAAAGCGGAGGCTCCTGTGAAAGGAACCTCCGCTTTGCATACGGGATAATCAGGCTTTGCCGTCGCAGCCGAGCACGTCCTTGATCTTGTGCGCCACCATGTCTTTGACAGCCTGACGGGCAGGCTTGAGATACTGGCGGGGATCGAAGTGATCCGGATGCTCCGCAAAGTACTTGCGGATGACAGCCGTCATGGCCAGACGGATATCAGAGTCGATGTTGATCTTGCAGACCGCGCTGCGGGCCGCCTGACGGAGCTGCTCTTCCGGAATGCCGATGGCGCCGGGCATATTGCCGCCGTACTTATTGATCTCGGCAACGAACTCCTGCGGAACGGAGGAGGAACCGTG
>JAEEGL011234557.1_pt1 | contig 12330 bp, 10 predicted proteins | sample 9134231 | NCBI WGS metagenome assembly JAEEGL01 (sample SAMN16246548, study PRJNA631951) | gut metagenome | biome: gut microbiome; feature: rumen; material: fiber-attached | host: Bos | place: Iran: Karaj | collected 2018-10 | reverse complement strand
ATACCGTTTCCGGTGAATGCGGCCTTCATGCAGATCCAAAAGTCTGGATCGGGCATATCCGGACTGGTATTGGAAGCCCAACCACCGCCGGATGACTGCCATGCGCTGTAATTCGCAAACATCTGTCCAAGGATACCGCTGACATACAATAACGCTGTCAACACGATTCCCGAAAGAATAACAATCAGGAGCTTTTTTCTTTTGTTCATGATCATTCTTCCTCCTTCTGATGTTCACGGATGATCTGCAGCACATCATTGATGGTTTTGAGACTGCCTTTCCTGTAGTCCCGCAGAAAATCACCCATCATGCTGCTGTCGTTCTTGAGTGAATCTGTAATAAGCGCACGCATAGTGTACAGTTCTCTGGTCAGCACTGCAGCGCTGATAAGATCTTTCATCTGAATCACCTCCGTTCATTTCATATTGTTTCTGACCGCTTCAAACGGGATCACTGTTATTTTGATCCCGGTTTCACGGAAAAACTGTTTAATGAAATCCGTTTGGAAATCATAGCAAAGGATTTCGTTTCGGTCCGCAGGACACATCCCTTTTCTGAATTCGTTCAGCCCTCTCAGGTCACTGTCCAGAAACGAATAGACATAGACACCGCCGATCAACGCATGATAATTGAACGTGCCTTTCTGATAGGACCTGCTTGCCGGATTAAACATCATTTCCAGTATGCGCTCGCTGACATCCCTTTTTGTGATAAGATGCAGGAGCGCAGCGCCGTTTTCATCGAGAGGAACGAAAAACAGTTTTCCGTACATCTGGCAGAATGGGACCACGCTGTCTGCGGAATCGGGATTGAGCGCGGCTCTCATACCGGTTTCGTAGTCCTTTCCGAGAAGGATCGCACCGTCCAGATCCCGATCGAACCGCTCTCTGAGAAGCAGCATCGATTTCAGTTCACCTTTTCCCATCCAAACCATCGCTCGATCCCGTGTATTGTAGACCGCATAACCGCATTCCGGCGATGCAAATGCTCCGGTGATGCGGGTATACTGTGTTTTGGGATTGGGCCCCGGCTCGTCCTCAAAACGTTTGAACACGTGAGGGAGATAAAAGACTGCCTTTTCCCGCTGTTTCAGATCCGCGTTATATGCCGATTCAACCGGAAATCCTGCACGCAGGAACAGAGCTGCTGTCTCGGCAACCCTGTGGTTTCTGTCAAGGTGACCCTCGTTTCCCGGGAATTTTTTCATCAGGAATCTTTCGGCATAGGGTTCATAGTATCCGATCCATTTCAGAAGGTCTACAGCACTTTTCAGTATGCGGACCGATTTTGTTTTTCCATAGGAAGCGATCGTCAGTGCTCTTACCGTTATCTTCTGACCGGTATACGGATTCTTGTAGGTCTGTTCGAGCTGCATCTCACTGATACGTTTTCTGTATTCACGTCTGTTCCCCAAAATCCCAATCGAATACACAGGGTACTCTCCACATAAGGCAATGATTCGCAGCAGATTCCATACGACTGTGTTTTCTTTCAGCACGATCATTCTTATCACTCCTTCCTTGACTGCCCTCTGTCGAGCAGCTGATAGTTGCCGTATTAAACGAAACAAGCACAACCGACTGCCGTATCGAACAGCTCGAATGTGCTTGTATTATGTGATGTATCGTTGCCCGGACTGCCGTAATGAGTAGCTGAATTATGTTATCACTTTATAAACTGACGCAAAAGTCTGCCGTGCCTGCAGTTCCTGATCCTTGCCGAAATATGGTGGCGGTTCGCACATTGTTTTCGACATCCCGAAGCATAACTCTGTCGAAGTTTTCTGACAGAATCCCAGATATATCAAGCGTTTCGGCTGTTTTTGGATATGTAGTTTTCCTCAGGTGTCATTTTGCGATTTATGACACCTCGTTTTTGGTATTATTACGGGTGTCATTTTATATCATATTTCGTGCGCCACAGTTCAAACTCACATCGCGGAACGACATAGACCTGTGTAAAGTTTGTTTCTCCGGCGGCAGTGCAGTAGTAATGACTGCATACGCCGGGGCCGTCGTCCTTCATCGTGAAAAATGCAACGATATCCGTGACTTGTTTGACCTCAATATTGTCATGATCACGATATTGTTTTTCAGGTGTTGTTCTGTCGTATACATGGCGGAAGACAATCACGCAGTCGTCGAGCCGCTCGCCCGGATGATTTCGGAAAAAGTCAACCATCGGCGGATAAAGCGAATCGCGGATATATTCCACGTTTCGTCTTGGACTCTTTTTTGGAAGTAACATCGGGATAACCAGTCTGAACCAACCTTCCGGCGTGTATCCGATTTCACAGTGGAAAGGATTCCTGACAAACTCTTTGTTTGCAGCATAAAACATCGGTCTTCCATACTCACATGGGAGTTCCCGTGCACGAAGAGTAAGCGATTCGCATAGGCATGCAAGTTCGAAGGCGCTTTCATTCGCAGAATCCGTGGCTCCTATTTTCAAACAGTCCTCAGTCACTTTTTCCTGAGTTGATATATTATGGATTAGACGTCTGATTGTAGCGAGTTGTTTTTCAAGATTTGTCATCCTGATCCCTCCTATAAAAAATGATTTCTGGTTCTTCATCCATTGATGTAAAAGTGACCGCAGCAAGGATGAACCTCGCATGGCTGAATCTGTCGAGATGTTTTATTTTATCAACCGCTTCGGGGTTCGTTACAGCGATAATGTATTTTGTATCCTCTTCGACATTAAGAACGGTAAGCAAATTATCTTCGCCGTCGTTAATTACAATGATCTCATAGGCTTCTCCATTCCGGATAAATGTCACAACAGATGGAAATCTGCACGGATAGAGACACAGAGGGCCCTCTTCTGGCAGAAATCTTGTTGCAATCCATAGACCGGCTACATTGCGGATATCAAGCTCACAAAACCTGTTCGCTGCAAGGAATGTGTCATCGAGAAATATAATCCGGCTGACACTACGCATTTTGTGTATCAGCCGATCCGCGGTATCAGGGTTCTCTTTATTGATAAGGGCAATCACCAGTTTCTTGGGAACTACGCCAAAATCGGTGATGAGATCATTTATGTATTTAATATCATTCACACTTAAAACATCCTCCTGTTTCTTAATTCCCGGATGGCGTATTTGGCAGGTGTTTTTCTAATTTACGTCGTTTTTCGAGCGCAAGCGCCGCAAGCTCGGCCCGATCAGTCGTGATCATCTTTTGTTCCTCCGGGGAAGCTTTGATGATAACAGGGACTTTGTTATTGTTTGAATATACCAAAGCCTCACCTCGTTCAAAACGGGTAATCGACGACACCTCGGACCTTGTCAGCCGAAGAACTTCCTGTACATATTTTGCTTCATCCGGTTCCAGATTCAGGATGATCTTGTTTTTGCTGTTGTTGATGATCGCGCGTCCGTAGCGCCCATCCTCGAGGCCGAAGAAATCGCTCAGATCCTGTGTGGCGGAGATTGCTGAGCCCCCGTATCCTCTTATCGTCTTGAAGATCGTCAGACAGAATTCGGCGGCCTGTTTGTTCGACGAAGCGCCGACAAGCTGCCAGATCTCATCGATCAGGATCGCTTTTTTCTGTGTTCTGTCCGATTTAATGATATCCCAAACGTAATCCAGGGCAATCATCATGCCGACGGGAAGGAGTCTTCCTTTCAGTTCGGACAGATCCAGTACAACGTATTTGTTGGAGAGATCGACGTTGGTCTGTCTGTTAAAAGACTGTGCCGACCCAGTGACGAATCTTGAAATAATGATCGAGATCCTTTTAGTGAGGGGGTTGTCGGCAAGGTTCTTGTGCAGATCTCCGAGGATCGGCATCGGTTTCATAATCGGCGGATCGCATTCGGCGTCCTCATATAAAGAGGCGTTGTCATGCGTGATGCCGAAATCAGCGTAGGTTTTGATCAGGGCCTCATCAAGCATTTGCTCCTCTTCATTAGACATGTCCGGGATAAGAAGGCTAAAAAAAACCATTAACTGCTGAATCTTCCGGGAGAGCATACTGTCGGATTCGCCGGAATCCAACTCGTCAATCAGTTCGGTATTCGGAGAGATCGTATGCCTGATTTCCATGACGTTTATGCAGGATTGGGAGCCTGCAGCAATTTTTATATACTGTCCTCCGATGGCTCTGCAGGCCCGCGCGAACTCGTGTCCTTTGATCGGGGCGAGGATGAAACAACGTATGCCGCGCATTCGCATCCGTAAAGCAAGTAGCTGCAAAGTGAAGGTTTTGCCCGCGCCGGACGTGCCAATCAGGTTGAGGTTCGCATTTTTATTCTTAGCGGTGTTGAACAAATCAACAATACACAGAGAATTGTTATACTGGTTCAGTCCCAAAAGGACGCCGTGATCGTCCGACATCTCGAACGATGTAAACATATATGTGCTCGCGGCTCCCGAGGTCAGGATATTGCGCTGGGATTTCTTCAGCAGATGGGACGCAACGTACAGAAAAGGCATGACCGACTGCAGCGCCGATTCCTGTTGGAAGCGACAGTCGCTGACGTAGATATCCATGCTTTTCAGCATGTTCGTCAGTTGGTTTTTCCGCCAGAACAGCTCATCGAGGGATTTCGCAGAGACTGTGATAAAAATGGACATATAAAATAAGTCTTCGTTGTTGTTTGCAATCGAAGACTTGATGTAGTAACCCGCCTGAATGGAGTTGGCAAGCTCTTCGTAATCAGTGCTCGTGTCCTGCATGCTTTTAAGCTTTGTCCTGTTGAGTCTGATCTTCTGCGCAACTTTGTCAACCGTCCTGCCGCGTTCCTCGCGCTTAAGATGAATGTCTATGTCTATGCCTTCACCGGCATTGACCAAAGCAGAGATCCATCCGGCACGCACCCGGGCAGGATAGCCGTCCGCCTTGATATGCATGATTGTGTAATACAGACCATCCATGACGAAATAATTGTAATGGGATAGGTCGATCCCGCGAGGCGCGATATAGTTGCTGACCTTGATTTTAGGCACCTCGTCAACGCCAATGATCAGATTCCTGGCCGTCATGGTATCGTCAATCACACGGTCGACGCGTGATTGAAACGGCTCGTCAACACAACTCCTTCTGTTGAAAAACATATACAGAATCTCAGCTGCAGCAGTATCGGGATCCGTCGGCTGAACAATGGAATTGCCACATTGCATGAAATATGCCCGCGCCGTCTGTTCCGCTGCCTGAAGTGCGGAGTAGACCACGCCGAAATCTTCGCTGTCCGTTTTTCTGAGTGCTTCATATTGAAAAATAAGGAAAAACCTTCTGGTCAGCGCTTCTCTGCTGCCAACGTCCCGAACAAGCCGGATATAATCGTCAGCCAACTTGCGGCAGTTCTCGTTTTCTTCTGTGGCGAGTTCTGCCTTAAGGCTTTCGATATGCTTTTCAGAGTCTGCTTTTCTTGTAATTGACTTAAACTGCAGTTTCATCGGAGAAATCTTAAGCCAAGAAGCAAATGTGGCTATGATGTTGAACTGTTCTTCTTCCGATCTCAGCATGAAATTCAGGGGTTCAATCTCAAGGATCTTGATATACCGGTTATCATCTGTCACGATGATTCCGCGGATGATATCCTTGACAGGAATGAAGTCCTGCACGAACTGAATTTTATTTGCGTTTTCTTTTTTTCGTCTGGACATTTTTGCCTCCTATCCTGCGAAAATGCAATTCTCTTTTATTCAGAAAGAACTTGAAAATGTGGCCTGCATACTGGAACAGGGATTCTCCGTCAATACCGACCAGTGTGATGATTACGATCGGTATGAGTGTGACAGCCATGACAATAATGCGCACCGTACCGGACATCGGGATCAACCGCAGCTCCGGATAACCAATGATAAGGAGAAGGATGATTGCCTCGATCACGTTTCTCAATTCAAACATGCCTCCGAGGACTTTACCGGAATCCGTGTAGTTTACCGGTATCGCAAAGATGTTATTAAACTCTTTTTCTTCCAAAACGTGTACCTCCGTTTTTTCTTGTTTTACCATTCTGAGTAAGCCGGAAGCTCGACGTAGGTTCTGGGATTCTCCCGCACGTCATTTACCCTTATTTCAAAATGAAGATGCGGGCCGGTCGAGTAGCCGCCAGGACCATAAGTGCTTCCGGCAAGACCTATCAGCTGCCCCTGCGAAACGGTGTCTCCCTCTGAAACCTTACGTGAATTGAGGTGGCCGTAAAGGGAAACAATTCCGTTTCCATGGTCTATCATGATGCAGTTACCATAGCCATTAAAGCCTGAGTATACTACCGTGCCGGGTGCGGTTGCGATAACACTTTTATTGAGCGTTCCGGACCAGCAGCACAAATCAACACCGCCATGCATCTTATATTCCCCTTGGATCAATCGATAGCCGTAATCGGATGAACAGTAAGCATCGTCATATGGCAGGGGTGATATAAAGGAACTGACCTGTGAAGTATAGTATTCACTGGAGTATAGCTTTTCCGCTGAACCGTCGGGATAGTACAGTATCATAAGCCCTTGCTTTACTGTTCTCGCAAGAGTTCCTTCCTCAAGCATAGGGAAAAAATCCAAAAGCTTTTCACTCTCGGATTCGGCCCCCGTAAATACCGGAATATCGTCCAGATATGTTTCCAGCGGTTCCTCAATTTCCGGAAGCGCAGTTGCGTTAACATCGGTCCGATACCATGGAACGCCGTTCTTTGACAAAAGCTCACCGTTGACCACAGAAGAATATACCTTCATCACAACAGATCCCTCAATTCCAAGCGCCTGGTTGATGTTGTACTTTAAGCTTTCAATGACTTCCCAATTCTGTTTGGATGTATGGCCGAAAAGTTCATACTCGTTAACATCAAAAGCGTTTAAGATACAATCTTCATTGAAATTACTGATCGTACAGTTAATATAGGTCAGCGTTTTCGTGGTGGGAGTGATAGTTCTTTCCCCGTATTTCTCATAGTAATAGCGGGTAACATAAACTGTTCCGGTTAATGTCGGGACGGGGATCTCAATCGCTACGAGCATGTAATCATCAATCGTTATTTGCGTATCGGTTGAAGACATTGCAGTGTTACGTACGAAAAACTCTTTTTGCCCGAGCTTTTTTATTTCCGTCATTGTTCCGTCATCGTTTTCAACAAGCTCTGTTCCGGTGACATAGGTGAGAGTACCGGCGGATGAGTATGTGTAGTATTCCGTCGGGATTATCACCGTTTCGGTGCTTTTTGAAACAGTGTAACCGAACATTTCATCTTCTACAGCAGCGAGTTTGTTCTGCATATCTGCTTCCGCTGTCCCGTTGAATATGCCTTCAATCTCAGAAGTGTTCGGAACATTGAGCATGGATGCGGAATATGCCGCCATAATGTACGACGCATCGTAATCCAGTCCGATCATCCGTGTCGGATCGGAAACATATAAATACGTGTCGCCGGATTCATATGTGCCGTCTCCATTTATGATCTCTGAGAGTGATGATGCGGTAATTGAAAGGCCCTCCCGGCTGATGGCAGAAGCAAGACCGGATAAAGTGGTTGCATATCCGGCATTCACGCTTTGTTCAATCGTATCTGCGGTGTTTGAGTAAGCAATCGGTATGATATACGGATGGCTTATAGTCTGCTCCCATGCTTCTGAGGCAGCGTCTGAGATTCGTTCATACAGAACGTTAGGCAGAGCTGTCAGCAGAATTGCAATAAAGACGGCACAAAAGCCGGCAACCATCATCAGCTTATATATTTCATCCTTAAACTCAATCACCAAACCCGCGGCGAGTCCGATGATCGCACCGACAGGGCCGCCGGCTGATCCGGCAGCAGTTGTACTGCCTGCGGTAGACGCTGCGGATGATGCTGAAGATGTAGCTGTGGATGCTGCGGCGGACGCAGCCTGTGAACTTGCTGCAGCAGCGTCAGCCCCTGCTTTTGCTGCCTTTGCTGTATTTTTTGCTGCAGACCCGACTTTTTTCGCAATTTCTCCTGCAGTTCTTGCGGCTTCAGCAGCACCGGCGGCCATATTGTCAATACTGTCACCAACGCCGCTTGTATTTTTTTGTTTCTCACTCAATGTTCTCACCACCTTGCACATGGCGGCCGTGTTTTTCAACGGCCGCCATGCTGATTATTTCTTTTTTCTCCGCGGGGCTTTAATCTCCGTGGATTTCTTCCTCACCGGTTCCTTGCGCCTCTGCGGTTCCTGTCTGAATGACATGACCGTTTCATAACGTTCCTTCGCGCGGCCTCTCTTGTCCAAAACGGGATTTCCGTGCTGGTCGGTCACGACATGACGGACGCTCTGATATGCTCCGTCGTAGGCAGCCCAGGAGTGGCCGTTGCGATCCTCGAACACACGGTAATTGCCGACGGGCTTATATACTGCCATGTCATAGAATCTGGTTCCGCTTCCGTCTGTGTTGTAGACGGTAAACTGTCCCTCATCGCGCATCGTAGTATCAACTCTGGCAACGGTCGAACTGTATCCGGGCATGAACGAGGAAAATCTGCCGTAGGACGATTCAATCCCGCTGTGTTCATACGTCTGGCTGTCATAATGCCCGGTGTCCGCAGATCCGGAAGGATTCTTTGTAACAGGCGGGACAACCGAGCCGGACGAGGAGGAAAGATCCTCCGTCGGGGCGCGGCCATGAGAATCAGTATGAGAGTCAGTATGAGAAATAGTTTGCGTATCACTGTGAAGTGCAGCTGCAGGTTGCGTCACATTGGTCGGGCTGATTTCAGATACCGTCGCGGATTCACTGGGAATAATGTAACTGTTTCCGGCAGTGTCAGTAACCGTACCGGCGATGTTGTTTTCAGTTCCGGACACTTCGTACTTTGTGCTGTCGTAAATAGTATGCGTCTGTCCGTCGGGCGTGTGCATTTCGTACATGCCATTTCCGGTCTGGGTAATCTGTGTGCCATCGGGGATACCGGTAAACACCGGCATCTCAACAGCAGCCATATTGCCGGCATCGTTGCCGGACAAATTCTGCACGGCAATCGGTGAACCGTCTTCAGCAACAGAACCGACAGTCGGCTGAACAGGTACAGCTGCGGGTGTCACACCGGAAACGGATACGGCATCCGCCACGGCGGGCGGAGCGACGACGGCATCCGGAACATGGGTATTGCCGACCTCTGTCGTCTCTGCAGATCTGTCAGAATTGCTGTCGGCGGAGTGGATCGTTTCGCCTGTGACGGGTACAGTTGTATCCGCACCCGGAACAAATGAGACCACGCTGCCTTCAGATGAATTGTCGCCCGGGACAACAGCAGAAGAATCAATGGAGCCTTCAGAAGGTGTGACAGGAATAGTTCCTGATCCGGGAACATCGGCAGGAGCTGCAGTTTCAACAGGCTCTATGGTAGTACTGCCTGCAGGTTGTACAGTGCTGTCGGGGACGGGTATAACGGTATCTGCGCCCGGAACAGCTGTAACGATACTACCTTCATGAATTTCGGTGCCTGACGGAGCAACGGGAACAGTTCCATCTGCTGCGTCAGTTATGACGTTATCAGCAGGCAGTTTGTTCTCAGAACCCGGAATCGATCCGGACGGATTCGTATCTGTCGGTGGAATACCTGTATCAACTTCAGTATTGATCGGAGGTACGGTAACATCAGCATCTTTTCCGGGGGCCTGTTCTCCGGTACCGGCCATATCCGCAGCCGGACGGTTTTCCGGCATACCGTCCGTGAACTCGGAAATCGGCGCCCTTGGCTCCATCTTGTACCAGTCGAGACCGTTAGCATCTGTGATAACCTCGTGCGGGCCATCCGGCTCTTCAAACAGTGCTGCGGAATACAGCATTCCGCTCGTGCCGTCGGTGTATGTCGCTTCCATCTGACCTTCTCCGACCGTTCTGAGCGTGCTGATCTGCTGATCAGCGGTGAACATAGACGCGATTTTCGCGCCTTCATCGAAGGATCCGCTGAATTCAGGCGATGAGAAGAAATCAGATGCGCCTTCGCCGCTCGCTGTAACGAACCATTTGCTGCCGTCGGAGGCTGTGATCGTTCTTACCGAGCCCTCTGGTTTCTCATATGCCGCAGCGCTGAAGGCCTCAAACTCAGCCTTTTTCCCGGTTGCGGATGAAACTGCCGTCGTAGTTATATGCCCGTTCTCAATTGAAGTACCGCTTAGAGTGTGACCTCTGAACACCGGCATAAATCCGGGCAGACTGTTGTCCGCAGCAGTACCGGCGAAAGCACCGCCGCGTGGGGTTATCGTACCCGTCGTTATTCTTGAAACCGTAGCAGCATCGGTGGCATGTCCTTGGCGGATCTGCCTTGCCGCAATGGTATTGAGAGCCCAACCGTTCAATCCGCCGAAGCCCTGATTCGGGCCGGCGGATATGGCATTCGTTCTGTAAGTTTCCGGGTTGAAAGCAGCACGGATTCTTGCGCCGAAACCTGTTGGTGCAGCGTTTCCTGTTGTTCCGGCTGTTACATTGCCCGTGTTCACACCAACTCTGCCGCCTCCATGAAGGAATCCGCCATGCCCGATCATGCTGCCGATCATTCTGGTCATGACCAGCATCTCCATACCGAGATTGCCGCCGGTTTGAGCAGTATTAAGACCTAATGTTGCAAGATACGCGTCGAACCTCTGTGCGATTTTCAGATATGCGAGCAAACAGAATATACATAGAATCGCACCTGCCGCAGGTCTTCCAGCGACAACGCCGCTGTTCATAAGCAGAACGGTGACGCCGGAATTGTAGCCGCGAACAAACCAGACGTTCAGAACAAGAAGGAGAAGTTCGCTGCCTGCCATACGACACCACGCTTTGAACACATTGGCTGTACTTTTGGTACCGAGCATCCCAAATGCAAGCGGGGATGTGAAATACAAAATTCCAACCATGATATATCGTTCAACAACTTCAAGAAGAAGTTTCAGGTAATTCCATCCCAACGCGATGATCAGGATGATTGCAAGCAGCGTCAGAATCGGGTTTGACATCGCAACCCCATTTATCGCAGTCAGCAGATTTGCCTGCAAGAATGAAAAAATGGTGTTAAATGATGTTATGTCATGAGATGATCCGGGAATCCCTTGCAGGACCTCATACGGTGCTCTTGCAATATACAGGAGAATATCGAATATTTCTCTTGAATTCCATATGCAAAATGCGGCAAGTGTTCCGCGCGCAAGCAAAGTAAGCGGATTCTCCGCCTCAAGAATTGGTCCGGTAAAAGAACGAAACAGCTGCCATATGACCATCAGCAGCAACAGAATAATTCCGATGTATCGAATCGTTTGGAATGCTGATTCAAGGAAAGGGAAATAGGACGTCATGACGACCATATCTACCCCGAGCGTGTCGAGCATTATCCCTGAGACAGCATCCAGCAGAGAGTTCACGTGCTCCCCAACCCAGGCGATAATCCCTTCAAATACCCAATCTAACATGAATTAATCACCTCCTGGATTGGGTGCTTTTTTTTAGATGGTTTGCACGTAGTTGCCACCGTCGACCAAGGGTTTAATGTACGTGACGATAAACCCGAGAGAATTAAGAATAATCCACGTGATTACAATTCTCTTAAGCCATTGAGTGGCTTCGTCGACAGCACGCTGATTTCGACTGACCATCCGGATCACAAGCGCAACTGCCGCAACAACCACGGCAACGATGGTGGAAATTCCCAAGATCTTACCGTAGATATCAGTAAGCATAGAGGATAGCTTATCCCAGATCGTTACCCCGGCAGCAAATACCGGCAGGATGGATGCGCCGACCGCGAATACCGCGCCGACAGCGGACCAATATGCGGTTGCCAGCGCGTTGTCCCTCTTCAGAAGAGGGCTTTTCAGCTTATTCATAACCGTACCTCCTTTCGTAGAAATACAAAAAAGCCCCGGTCGGGAAACCCGAATCCAGAGCTTATCTGCCTGATGTCATAATTATTGACGATACAATTCTATCACGGTTGAAATCCAAAGAAAAGGGGCTATTTTTTCCAATGAAAAGTCCAGCAAATTGTCCACTCAGATTCCACTGACCGTTTCCAAGATGATCATAACACTTGATCACCTTGTTGTTTTCCGGTGACATCTTGCTCATCTTGATTTGATTGGTATGAATAAAAAAATAAAGAAAACAAAGGAAAAATGAAGAAGCCACATTCAAGGTGAGAAAGATATACAGTGTGTCAACATGCTTAACTTGCATGCGAATTATTACTTATTCTCCCACAAAAAAAGAAAGCAGGAAAATGTGTTAATCGACCCTGCTTTCAATTATTTAATTCTTATTTAGTCAGTTCTTTTGCGATGAAAAGAATCAGTTCCTTGTGTTTCAGTTCAAGCCGATCGTAAGAATCGAGCAATTCCCTGTATTTCTGCTGCCCATAGCGGTTTTTCCCGTCAACCATTAAGAAAAACT
>JAEEGL016318647.1_pt1 | contig 12331 bp, 12 predicted proteins | sample 9134231 | NCBI WGS metagenome assembly JAEEGL01 (sample SAMN16246548, study PRJNA631951) | gut metagenome | biome: gut microbiome; feature: rumen; material: fiber-attached | host: Bos | place: Iran: Karaj | collected 2018-10 | reverse complement strand
TAGCCTTTTTTCCATATGTTTTCCTCCTTCTAAAAAGCTTGAATCGTGTCTTATCATTAATTCAAGACACTATTAATTCAATTGCATCAAGGCACATGAAAAAAAGGCTAAATTAAAATGTTGAGCAGAAGTAGATAACTAGTACACGATTTTATTGAATAAACTTAACGGGCTTTGCCGGAACGCCAACTGCAACGCAGTTAGACGGTATATCCGTTATTATTACAGCCCCTGCTCCAACTGTTGTATTTAAACCAATTGATAAACCCTGTATAACTTTTGTTCCGGTTCCAAGGTTAGAGCGTTCAGATAGTTTGACCTTTCCCGAAACATTGGTTCCTGGGTTTATAACACAATAATCACCAATTATTGCATCATGTCCAAGTGTACAATTGAGATTAACTATGACATGCTTGCCGATTTGCGTATTGATGGCCAAAATACTTCCACCACAAATAATGGATCCTTCCCCAATAGTTGAATCTTTGTAAACGTTCGCATCGGGATCCACTAAAGTGGCAAAATGAATATTGGGATTTTTGATCTTCTCTATAACAAGTTCCCTCTTGTTTGCTACTCCTAAAGAGCAGACCACAAAAGCCTCATCCTCATAATTATTGAGAAAATTCATATCCCCTATGACCGGTATGCCATCAATAATACTATTTTGCAATTTGGGATCATCATCAATAAAACCTTTGATCTTCCAGAGTTTGACCGAACTGCTGGAATTTATTCTTTCAACTACATTTGCTATTTCTCTGCCAAAATCCCCTGCTCCGATAATTAATAAGTCATCCATTTCAAGCCTCCATATCTTTAGTGAGCAGTGTATTTACCCTATGATGCCTTCTGTAGTTTCCATATGTAATTTTTAAAGTTTTTTGCGATCCTTATTATGCAAAATAGTATAGTTCTTTTATTCTACTCTTTTGACAATATCTCCTTGTTCGTTAACGTAACCTATTACTTTGGCGGGAACTCCTGCTACTAAAGCATAATCAGGCACGTCCTTAGTTACTACTGCACCGGCAGCGACCATGGAATATTTCCCCAGATTGTGTCCGCAAACGATAGTAGCATTAGCTCCTATGCTTGCACCTTTACCGATTATTGTCTTTCTGTAGTTTTCGTGTCCTTTCGGGAATGTTGCTCTTGGAGTCAGATCATTTGTGAAAACGCATGATGGCCCGCAGAAAACATCATCCTCAAGGATAACTCCTTCATATAGTGATACGTTATTTTGGATCCTGCAATTATCTCCGATGGTAACGTTATTTCCAACGTTTACATTCTGACCCATGGAGCAGTTTTTACCTATAACTGCACCGCTCTGAATGTGGCAGAAGAACCAGATCTTCGTATCGTCTCCGATAACTACGTTATCATCTACATAACTGCTTTCATGAATAAAATAAGACATTTTTTCCTCCCAAATGATTGTCATAATAAGTTATAAGAATCTTGATTTTAAACGTTTCTTTATAGGTGTATCATAAAACTCATTTACCACTATTGATATTAAAACACAAGTAATAAATGAAACTACGATCTTGCTTATATTGGAACTAAGATCCAGCCCAACGTTTCCGGCAAATGATATGATTGCAGATGAAACTGTCCATAATATCAGCTGGAAAATGAAAAAGTAGTATGTTAATCCACTTGAATAGAGTATCACTCTATTTTTAGACAATACTTTGTTTCTAATTTCATATGATGAATAGAGGAGTAACAGGAAGTAAGGATATTGTAACACGACAATTGCCGGGATCCCTATAAAACCGATCGTAATATTACGATATATAACGTAGAATATAGCAGCTGTGTATATAACTGTCAGGATCATCAGAATTGCATTTTTCCCTTTGTCTTCTCCGGCTTTTTTATCATCACATACAACAGAAGCAGCACAAACTCCCAAAGAGAATTCCAAACATCTGAATACCGGATTTGCATACAGCCCACCAAGATCATAATGCATGCCGACTATAGGGAAGTACATACATGCAAACAAAAATAGTAATGTAAGTAAGATCTTTTTCTTATGGTCTAAAAGATCACATATGCCGCAAACAATAGGGAATATTAAGTAAGCTATCAAAATACAGCTAATAAACCATGTTCCCCCATTATGTAATATACCGAAAATATTCGGAAACATGGCCTGCAAACCGGATATAGACATAGGTGTCAGAACGATCCATCTTCTTACTGTATCCACTCCCATGATAAGCCATATAAAATGTATCAACAAGAATGTTGGAAATAATTGTATAGCACGTTTTTTATAAAAAAATACAATAGCATTAATATTCCAGTTTTTCTCTTTATTGTTATAGTAGATAGAAAATCCGGAAACTATGAAAAACAATGCCATTACCGGTGAAGTTGTCCCTGTAATAAAAGCATTTATGCTGTCTGAACCATATGAACAGCCAAACATATTAACAGAATGCCTCATATATATCAATAAGGCACATGCGATCCTGATGAAATCTATTCCAAAGAGACGTTCTTTCTTTTCCATTCGTCCTCTACTTTCTGAATAATTTTACCGTATTATTTATTTCTTCTTTATAAATAAATAACGCAACAGCAACTGTTATGATATACACTACTATCTTTACAACTATACTCATCTCTGTTATGGATGTCGCTATAAAGAATGTTGCAAAGAATACTATTGCTGTCTTTACTATTTTATAATCAACTCTGTATAACCTTTGAGAAACAACATATGTGATGATAAACAGAACTATATGAGATATCATCGTCGCAATTGAAGCTCCATACGCCCCATAGTATTTAACAAGAAAATAGTTCAGTATCACATTAATAACAGCAGCTATAATTGATGAGATCAGGAAATACTTGGATTTCTTTGTAAATGATATACCATATCCCACGATATTATTACATGCCATCGCAGCCTGTGAGAACAATAACGGTGCAATCAAAATATATGCTCCGAAGTATTTGGCGTCTGCCATTATGCTGACTACTTCTTTTGAGAATACTGATACAGTAAAGCATGCGCCAAGCAACAGGAATGACATCCCGGTAAATACGTTGGCGTACATTGTTTTTGCATAATCTTCTGCTTTGTTTTTAAAGGCAAAAGTCGTATATGCCATATTAACTGCACTGATAATGATATTCAATATAGTGAGGAATCTCATTCCAACACCATAAATACCAACATCTGATTCTCCGCACATTCCGGTTATCATGTACCTGTCGCATGATACCAGTATCCATGAGAATATTGAGTTAGGAATAAGCGGGAGACCATACTTTATCAGATCTTTCGCATGATCTTTAGATACATATTTTCTTTCAAACCTGTATCTTGGTATGATCCAATATAGTATCAACTGTACAGTATGCGTAACAAAAGTGCTGTAAATAAGTGAAATATATCCTGACTTAAAATAAACTACGAAGAGGATATTAGATAATATCATAGTCAGTGATGCAATAACGTTGATTATTGAAAACAATTGCATCCTGTTTTCCAGTCGTAGTTTAAGTGCATATGGCATGAACAGCAGATTAATGCTTAGCGAGATAAGCGATATCATGACTCCCATATAATAAGCATCTGTTTTGAAAAGCAATATGGAAATAGGCTTGGCAAACAGGCAAAGAATAAAGGGAATAAGGCTCTGTATCATCAAAACCGCATGGACAGTATTGAATGTTTTTTCTTTATTATTATCGCCTTTATCATAGTAAAAGGCTCCGAAAGAAGCATCCAACGCCAAAGTAAGCAGTGGCAGAATTACAGAAGTAGTAGTAACGATCAAGTCGTTGATACCCAGTTCCTGAGGATCCAAATATTTGGTATAAAGGGGCATCAAAAAGAACTGAACAGCTTTGATAACTACATTTGCAACTATAAGAATGCCGCTGCTTTTCAAAAAATCGCCTATATTGTTTTTAATAGGATTGTTATTACTCATTATTATTACATAACAGCCTCATAGAGACTATTATTTCTTTCTGTTAAATTCTCTTGCAGGACTGCCTACAAGACTTACGTCATCTCCGAAAGATCTCTGTACTGATGCAGCCTGGCCTACGAAACAATTCTTACCCAGTGTGATACCATTCAATAAAGTTGAATTGCTTCCAACATAACCATATTCGCCTATTACTGTACTTCCGGCTATGGAACAGCACCCTGTTATAGTAGTATGCTTACCAATATGACAGTTATGTGCTATATGATCAAAATCATCCAGGAAGCAGTTTTCTTCTATAATTGTAGGTTCCATAGTTCCCGATACGATAGAGTCGTGCGCGCCGATCTCACTTCTGCTGCCTATTATAACTCCGCCAATATGAGGGATCCTTATCTTTTCGCCGTTTTCATCGATCTCCAGTCCTAATCCCTGACATCCGATAACAGCATTTTCTCCAATTACGACACTATCACCTATAATGACGTTCTGGCGTATTTTAGCGCCGGTTTTTATTATAGTATTATCGCCTATCACACAGTCATGATCGATCAAAACAAAAGGTTCAATAAGAACATTTTCGCCGATTTTGACATTTTCACCCACTACAACTCCATTGTCCAGTGTCTTGTAACTCCTGTTTCTGCTTACTTTATTAAGCACGATTTTGAGTGCCTTGGCAAATGTAAGTCTTGCGTTGTCGACCACGAAGACTTCATTACTTCCAAGCAACTCATCGAACTGTTCTTTTATTGAAGGTTCAACTATGATAAAAGCGTTTTTTACTTCTTTAAAAAACTCGATATATGATTCTTGCCATTTTGCAGTAGTAGCAAACATAATGCAGTTATCTGCTGCATTTGATAAAGAACATGTATCGTTAATGATCACACCCTTCTGTCCAAATGACTCCCCTTTAAGCTCATCCACAACGATAGATGAAGCAATATTCCACTTACGATTCATTCTCTCTTTCTCCTTATTCTTGATCAACGTTGGTTACTATATCACACAAGATCAAAACAAATCTGAAATGCCTGGCTTAATAGTGTCAAGATATTCGATCTCTTTAGATATCAGAACATTAAAATTTTTCTTCAGGATCTCCACATCCGATTCAAGCTGCTTATCTTGGTACCAGATAGGATGCGTAAGGACCTGAAGTTTATCAAATTTTTTCTCTCTGATGTATTCGTCTGCGGGTTCTCTCCATCTCATCATACTATCAGAGACATACTTGAAGCCGTCATAAAAATACGGGTCATATGCATTGAGCAAACCAAGCTCATCCATAAAATCGAGATGAACTCCTATCAGCTCTCTTTTGGGTATGTGCCATGAGATGCTCTTCACATCGATATCCAGCAGTAAAGATAAACTTTGACATTCCTTTGATATAGCGTCTTTAAGTTCTATATTTGAAATGCCTTCTTCATAGTTTGTAATATCGAAATGCAGTCCTACCTCATGACCCATATTAATTATTTTTTTTATGGCTTCTACATTTTCCTTTGAAAAAAGGTTATAGTAATGTGATGTCAAAAGCACAAAATAAGTGGATTTGATACCCAGCGAACTTTCAAGTTCAGCCATCTCTTCTGCTTTTACAGGATCCAGATCGACATCATGCCTGATTATCGCAGGGTGCGAGATATTTTCTGAAACATCACAAAACCTGATGGGTGAATAACCGTTTTCGGTCAATTCATTCATCAGTTCTGAATAAGCTGAATATGTAAACTCTATCATTATTAACCCTCGTTTCTGCCTTTTATTGCTTCCAGATCAGATACGACCCTTTTGGCCCTTTCGATCCATAAATTGTCTTCTCTGGCTTTAAGCATATTATTTTTTACTCTGTCTATTTCACTATGGTCATCACATAATCTAACAATGATGTCCACTATTTCCTCAACATTATCCTTAACTACCCATCCCGCATTATTAACTCTTACTATATTCGCAGTTTCTGTGCAGTCAGTTACGACCATGGGTTTAAGATATGAAATATATTCAAATATCTTAATGGGTACCGCAAAGTCTCGATAAAATGTTCTTGGAGCACACAATAAAGCGATATCCGCTTTATCATAATACTTCTTGAGATTTTCATCACCGGATGTGTGAATGACCTCCAGCCATTCAGAATAATCTCCTGCATCAATGCCTAATGCCTTCCACTGATCTTCAGGACAAATATAGAATAATTTAGCCTTAACTGTGTCCTGATTGACTTTCGCAAAAGACTGTAAGGTTAGCTGACACCCATGATTCTCAGACGCACCACCTACAAAAATAAATTGTAAAGGATCAGCATAGTCTTGCTTTTGTTCTTTCACAGCCCGGAATGATCCTGGCGGCAGAGTACTTTTGTTTTTACACTCGAACTCCTTAGCCATGGTTGCAGAAGGGAAGTATATCACGTCAAAGCATTTATTAAATACTTTCAACTGATAGCTTTGAATAAATCTTATAACCAAATGTTTTAATTTATCCTTCAAAGGAGTGCTATCATTTATATAGTATTCCGGATATCTCCAATATGCGTCTCTATAAAAAATGGCTTGTGGAATTCGCATCTTATGAATCTTTTTTATAAGACGGACATCACCGTAATAAAACAGAGGTCCTGCAGGAGGCTCAATATAACACATGTCAGGTTTCCACTCATCAAGCAATTGATATGCCTTTTTTACAGATGCTTTTCTGACATTGATTATGTTGTTTGCACCATCGATAGTTTTAACATCAATATTGAGTTCTTTAAAAGCCTCCTCCATTTTATGCGGTCTCACTGAAGAACCTGTAGAAGTCGGCGCATCCATATCAATAAATGTTAAATATAATAACTTTTTCATTTCGTTATCTAAATTTTTCATTCTTAATAGTTTTAACTTGTTCGAACGCTGCCCTACCGTTCTTTGGTTCAGCTACTCCTTCGTATATATCTTTAAGAATATATGCGATAGCTCTGTAATCGTGATAGTTTTCAGTATACTCCCTGCTCTTGACTCCGATGTCATGCCTCAATTTACTATCATTTATCAATAACTCAAGTTTATCTTTTATACTGTAAATATTGGCACTTACGATCGGCAGGTCTTCGGGAAGCAATTCTTCCATTTCCTTGCTGATGCAGGTAATTACAGGTTTCCCCATGGACATACTTTCAACCGCAAAAACGCCATACGTTCCGGTGAAGAGCTGATCTACAATTATATCTGCAGTCTTATAGATTTCAAACGCTTCCTTTTGAGTCTTCCCTTCTACCAAAACCAGCTCAATGTTGTCATATACTTTTTTTAACTCTTCGAAAGCTTCAAGAACATATTTCGTTCCCTTGCCTGCCCTTGAACTCGGAGCATGCACAATACGTATACTTTCGTTAGAATCAGAAGGATATACAACGTCAAACTTCTCCACGTCCATTCTCAAAGGAACAACGTAAACAGGACTGCATTTTTCAGGCAAATATTTGATCAGTTCATCATCATGAAGGATAATGCCGTCAGCATTCTTACAAATGACTTCGTTTCTCCTGTGTAATTTAGGTAACGTTTCATTCTCAGGTTCGTACGGAGTCCCTGTCAATTCGCAATATCTTCTGTAATCGCGCAGGTCAGAGCCATGAAATTCGAAAAAAACCTTTTTATTAAAAAGCTTATAAAATGGTAAGTCGAAATTGTTTAATATACTGTGACCAAAATGAAAATGAAAAACGTTATATTTTGCTAAAGCACTTATGAAAAAGCAGAACAATTTAGCAGCATATAATGGGTAAGCTATTTTTTTGCCTTTATTAATATTCAGGCATTTGTCAAAAGCATAGTCAAATGGATGCCTATAATAAATTACAGTTTCTGCATCCTCCCCAATACTTCTAAGCCCTAAAACAGCGTATGAATTCTGACCGGCTACCTCACTGAGGCCCTGTAGTATTTTTAATTTTTTTCTACTCATTTCTGTATTTTTTCAGTACTTCTATTACTGTATCGCAAATAACGTCCTGATCTTCTTCACTGAGATAAGGATGCATCGGAAGGCTCATAACCGTCTTGCTGAGTCTCTCGCAAACAGGAAGTGAAAGGCCCTCGTTATCTCCGATGTATGCAGTAGACTTGTGCATAGGGATCGGATAATATACCATGGCAGGAATTCCCTTGGCGTTCATTCCATCAATAACAGCTTTTCTTTCTTCTTCACTTCTTACCTGAATGGTATACTGTGCCCAGGAAGAATAGAATCCTTCAGGTATGATAGGAGTAACTACGATGTCCTTTAATCGTTCGGTATATCTGTCAGCGATCTTATTTCTCTTGACAAGCTCGTCGTCAAAGATCTTCAGTTTCTCGATCAGGATCGTAGCCTGCAAAGTATCAAGTCTGCTGTTAAGGCCTATTCTGATGTTGTCATATTTGTCAGCTCCATGTCCATGAACATGGATAGAATCCATCTTTTCAGCAAGTTCATCATCATTAGTGAATATAGCGCCGCCATCTCCATAGCATCCAAGTGGCTTTGCAGGGAAGAATGAAGTCCCTGCTATATCGCCGAAACTTGTAGCTTTCTTATCTCCGATCCTGCCTCCGAATCCCTGTGCAGAATCTTCCAGCACGAAGAGACCGTATTCGTCAGCGATCTTCCTGATTTCCTCATGATCTGCGGGAAGGCCAAACAAATCAACTGCAACGATTCCCTTAGGCTGTAACTTGCCCTCTTTAATTACACATTCGATTCTTTCTTTGAGAGATTTAGGATCGATATTGAAAGTTCTTTCATCTGAGTCAACAAAGACAGGAGTACCGCCTGCTAATGTAACGCTTTCACCAGAAGCAAAAAATGTGAAGGAAGGTACGAAAACTGCATCTGTTTTCTTGAGGCCAATAGCCATCATAGGAATAGTAAGTGCATCTGTGCCGCTTGCACATGCAATAACATGCTTCATTCCTGTATATTCGCTAAGCATGTTTTCAAAAGTGGATACCTCAGGTCCTCCGATAAATCTCTTCTCTTCCAAAACCTTTGCTATACCTGCTTCCACAGACTCTTTTATAACGTCATACTGTTTGTGTAAATCAATAAACTGCATTTTATTATTCCTCCTACTTCTTCTGTAAACACTTTTCTGCTTCTTCTAATACTGTTAATACTCTGATAGCCGCATCCGGATCAGTCATGGACTGACGTCCTTCTTCTGAACACTGACGGAAATGATCAAGACTGTTGAATAATGCATCTTCCTGATTCAACTTAGGAATGAGAGCATCTCCGCTTCTGGACTTGACCACGTATTCGTCATATTCCATATTGTTTCTATCTATTACGTCAAAGCCCTTGTCATAAACTATCAGTTTATTCAGAACGTCCACGTCATCATACACGATCATCTTTCTTGATCCTGCAATGATTATACGGCGCTCTTTGATAGGTGACAGCCAGCTTGATCTGACATTTGCAAGGAAGCCATCATAGCGAATATTCATAAATGTGATGGACTCCTTCTTGGAGTAGAAATTCTCACCCATAGCATTTACGTCTATAGGGTTTGCTCCGTTAGAAAGGAAATCGATGATCGACAGATCATGTACTCCGAGATCCCACATAGCGCTTACGTCGTTTTTAAGCTGTCCAAGATTGATTCTTGAGCAGTCAAAATACATTATTTCACCAAGATCGCCGGAATCGATAATCTCCTTTATTTTTTTGATCACCGGATGATAAACCATGATGTGGTCAACATGCAGTATCTTGTTTGTCTCCTGAGATACTCTCTTCAGTTCTTTAGCGTCTTCTACAGAATCTGTCAAAGGCTTTTCAACATAAACATGCTTACCGCATAACATAGCTTCCTTTGCAAGTTTAAAATGCGCACTCGTCTCGACAGCGAGAGCAACAGCTTCAACTTCCGGATCTTCAAAAACTACTCTATAGTCGGTAACATATTTTAATGACTCTGCATATATCCCCTTAGCAAGATCAAGTCTGTCCTGCTTCTTATCGCAAATATATTTAAAATCAAAATTTTTGTTCTTATAAATATTTCTAGCCACATTCGGCCCCCAGTAACCGTAACCGATCAATGCAACTTTTGTCATTGTCCAAACCTCCAGTACTTATTAAAATCATCTAATTTCAAGCACATAAGTGCTATAACTAACCACTGATACGAGTATCCTAAAAAGGCACTGGGTGCAAAAGACGCAATGCAATATATCAGGATAAAAGCAATTATCATCAGGAAATATTCTTTCTTTTCTTCTGTTGCCACACTATTATAGCTATGATACGCCGAAACAAATAACTTGCCTATCATATAAATGAAGAACGAGAACAGTAAAAGGCCATATTGAGTAGCTATTTCCAGAAACAGTGAATGAGGATTGACTAAATCAGCTTTTATACTATTTCTGATAGCATAATTTGAGAAACCGCTTGGTCCAATACCTAATGCGCCACTTTTCAGAAATGCCAGTATTGCCTCTCTATAAATAGAAACTCTTGAGTGCAGGGAACCATTTCCATTGCTGTAATTATTGATTTGGTTAAACACTTTCCCCATCATGCCGGTATTATTCGATATAACGCCCATACCCATAGCCGTAACCATCCCTATTCCGGCAACAATAACAATTATAATGAGTATGCGTTTCACATCAGAATGCCTGGAGCTAGTGTTTTGAAGCAATAAGCAATAGAACAATCCAAACAAAAGGATCGAAAGGTTGCAAATATTTGCATCATTTATATGGTTTATGATAAAAATGAGTCCCAGTGTCACTATTCTTTTCTTGCCAAGATTCCGATTGAGCAATACAGGCGATAGACATGTTATCATGGCACTGAAGTCATTCATATTATACATAAAGCCCGTAGCAAACCTGGCACTTGTATAATGATACATACTGGATTTTATATCATTAAAAGCAGATGTAGGTAAATGTATCCCCAAAATTATTTCAAGGAGAGCTATAACGATATTAACACACAATAGGAAATAGATTAATTTTTCTATATAATCTATATCCTCCGTTTTTATAGTTATATTTCCTAAAATAATAAACAATAATAAGCCGTTGAAAATAGATAATAGTTCAAGCAAACCACTGTGAAAATCAGAATACTTTGATATCACCATGAATATAAGCCCATAAACAAGCCACACCATCATAAATATGGTCCATTTACCGGTAAATGTGCTCTTCGGTATATATATATCACCGTTTCGATAAAAAAGTATAAGAAAGAAGCACAAAAACATGGAAAGCCTATAGGCAGTCCAATAAAACCCCATGGTGGAAAATTTAAGTCCAACATCAGGTATTATTGAAAAAAATATGATGATTGTCAAAACTATTCTGTCAAGTGAGAATGTATAATCTTTAACTATCATATTATCCTATAACATCACCCGTTACAATCTCCAGAACCTCATCCCGGATGCTTTCAGTTCATCTATACGATAAAGGCTCTTAACGTCAACCAGAACCTTCTCCTCATCCGGAATATCACTCTTGAAGAGTTCTTTTAGTTGCATGACTGACATTGACCTATATTCATTGTGTCCCACAGCTACTATAATACAATCTGCCTTAGGGACCTCGTCATAAGGTGTCAGATCAATGCCATATTCCTTTTTAGCTACGTCTGCATCTGCCCATGAGTCAGTTACTATAGGGTCTATGTCAAATTCTTTAAGTCTGTTGACAATATCCACTACCTTACTGTTTCTCGTATCAGGGCAGTTTTCTTTAAATGTGATTCCAAGTATAACAACTGTTGCCTTTTTAGGAGCCATACCTGCTTCTATCATTTCCTTGATTGCAGCATCTGCAACATATGCTCCCATAGAGTCATTTACCTGACGTCCGTTCAGAATGATCTGGCTATGGTATCCAAGTTTTTCAGCTGCATTTGTGAGATAGTATGGGTCAACTCCGATGCAGTGTCCGCCAACCAGGCCTGGTTTAAAGCCAAGAGCATTCCACTTGGTATTCATTCCGGCAAGAACCTCATCTGTATCGATCTTCAGTTTATCGCAAATAATAGCTATCTCGTTCATAAATGCGATATTGATATCACGCTGACTGTTTTCTACTACTTTTACAGCTTCAGCAGTCTTAATATCTGACACAGGGAATGTACCTGCTTTTATAACTATATCATAGACCTTCTGAATCTCTCTGGCTGATTCTTCATCCATACCGGAAACGACTTTTCTTATCGATGTGAGAGTATGCACTCTGTCGCCGGGGTTGATACGCTCCGGGCTCTATCCTATCTTCCAGTCAACTCCGCATTTCAGTCCTGACTCACGTTCAATAATAGGAACGCATACGTCTTCTGTTACTCCGGGATATACGGTTGAT
>JAEEGL015694404.1_pt1 | contig 12331 bp, 8 predicted proteins | sample 9134231 | NCBI WGS metagenome assembly JAEEGL01 (sample SAMN16246548, study PRJNA631951) | gut metagenome | biome: gut microbiome; feature: rumen; material: fiber-attached | host: Bos | place: Iran: Karaj | collected 2018-10 | reverse complement strand
TCACATTGCCGTGCAGAAAGGTCTTGATGTGGACCAGCCGCGCAATTTGGCCAAGAGTGTTACTGTTGAGTAGCCAAATAAAGAGGACATAATATATATATCAAAAGACACGAGTTAAATGAAACTGAACGGGCAGGAAATAGACTGTGTTGAGGTGCTGGGCGCAAGAGTCCACAACCTCAAGAACATCGATGTGGAAATACCGCATGACCAGCTCACCGTGATAACGGGCCTGAGCGGCAGCGGCAAGTCATCGTTGGCCTTTGACACAGTCTTTGCCGAGGGACAGCGCCGTTATCTGGAAACGTTCTCGTCTTATGCCCGTAACATGCTGGGAATTCTCGAACGGCCCAATGTGGACAAAATTTCCAGCTTGTGCCCTGTCATTTCTATAGGTCAGAAGACCGTCAACCGCAACCCGCGCAGCACGGTGGGCACCACGACCGAGGTATATGACTACCTCAGGCTGCTGTACGCCCGTGCCGCCGATGCCTATTCCTACTTGTCGGGAGAACGCATGGTCAAATATACTACCGACAAGATTCTGAGCCTCATTCTTGAGCACTATGAGGGCCGCAAGATATATGTCCTCGCCCCGTTGGTCAAGAACCGCAAGGGACACTACAAGGACCTGTTCGAGAACCTACGCAAGAAGGGATATATCAACGTGCGTGTCGATGGCGAATTGCGAGAAATCACCTTCGGCATGAAACTGGACCGCTATGTCAACCACAGCGTGGAGCTGGTAGTGGACCGCCTCAAGGTTCATGACAAGGATGTCAAACGCCTGGCCGACACTGTCGATCTGGCTTTCAAACAAGGAAACAGCCAACTGATGATCCTTGATGCCCAAAATGATGATGTGGCTTACTACAGCCGCTCGCTCATGGATCCCGCCACGGGTTTGTCCTATTTAGAGCCTGCACCGCACAATTTCTCCTTCAACTCGCCATTGGGCGCTTGTCCGCACTGCAAGGGGTTGGGGTATGTCAACCTCATCGACAGCGGCAAAATCATGCCAGATATGAGCTTGAGTATACGCGGCGGCGGCATCATACCTTTGGGGAAATACAAAAATGTGCAGATCTTTTGGCAATTACAGGCCATCTGTGAAAAATACGGGTGCACTCTTGACACACCGTTGAACGAGTTGCCCGAGGAGGCGCTCAACGACATTCTTAACGGCACCAACGAACGCCTGAACCTGCGAACCGAAACGCTGAGTACCAGCAACTACTTCCTCACCTTTGACGGTCTGATCAAGTATATCGAGATGCAGCAGGACGATACAGCCACCAGTGCTGCCCAAAAGTGGGCGGGACAGTTCTTCTCGCGTGTGACGTGTCCCGAGTGTAACGGCGCACGCCTCAACCGCGAGGCGTTGCACTTCAAGCTGCACGACAAAAACATCGCTCAACTGGCAGCGATGGACATCAGCGAGCTCAAAGCCTGGATAGATGACTTGCATAACCACGTCACGCCTACACAATGGGAGATAGCGCGTGAAATCGTCAAGGAAATCAGCTCGCGCCTGAATTTCCTGCTGGAAGTCGGTCTGGACTACATGTCCTTGAACCGCAATTCAGCCTCATTGTCGGGCGGAGAGAGCCAACGCATCAGGCTCGCCACACAAATCGGCTCACGCCTGGTTAACGTGCTCTATATCCTGGACGAGCCGTCCATCGGCTTGCACCAGCGCGACAACCAGCGGCTCATCAACTCGTTGAAGACCCTGCGCGACGACGGCAATACAATCCTCGTTGTCGAGCACGACAAAGAAATAATGCTGCAGGCCGATTACATCATCGACATAGGGCCACTTGCCGGACGCAAGGGCGGCCATGTGGTGTTTGCTGGCACGCCAGCACAGTTACTGCAGCAGCACACCCTCACCGCCGACTACCTGAACGGCACACGGGCCATTGAGAGGCCCAAACAGCGCCGACAAGGAAACGGAAAAATGCTCACGCTGCAAGGTTGCCGTGGCAACAACCTGAAAAATGTGGATGTGACCATTCCATTGGGCACGTTCATCTGCGTGACAGGTGTCAGCGGCAGCGGCAAGTCAACCCTCATCAATGCCACACTGCAACCCATCCTGAGCCAGCACCTGTACCGCTCACACACAGCACCCATGCCCTACGACAAGGTAACGGGCCTGGAATACATCGATAAGGTGGTTACCGTAGACCAGGCGCCGCTGGGACGCACACCGCGCTCCAATGCAGCGACCTATACCGGCGTGTTCACCGACATCCGCAACCTGTTCGTCCACCTGCCGGAGGCAAAAATCCGTGCATACAAGCCTGGACGATTCTCGTTCAATACCAGTGGCGGGCGCTGCGAGAAATGCAACGGCAACGGCTACAAGACCGTTGAGATGAATTTCCTGCCCGATGTGCTCGTTCCCTGCGAGGAGTGCGGAGGCAAGCGGTATAACCGCGAAACGCTCGAAGTGAAATTCAAGGGCAAATCCATTGCCGACGTGCTGGACATGACCATCAACCAGGCGGTCGAATTCTTTGATGCGGTACCCGCCATCCTGCGAAAGATTAAGGTACTGCAGGATGTGGGCTTGGGCTACATTAAGCTTGGTCAACCCTCAAGCACCCTTTCGGGCGGAGAGTGTCAGCGCGTGAAGCTGGCCTGTGAGCTCGCCAAGAAGGACACGGGCAAGACAGTCTATATCCTTGACGAACCCACCACAGGACTCCACTTCGAGGACATCAAGGTGCTGCTGGGCGTCCTCAACCGTCTAGTCGAAAAAGGCAACACAGTGATCGTCATCGAGCACAATATGGACATCATCAAGTGTGCTGACCACATCATCGACATGGGAAAAGAAGGTGGCAGAAATGGGGGACAGGTGATCGCATGCGGCACACCCGAGCAGGTGGCAGAGTCATCCGAATCGATTACTGCAGGGTTCTTGAAACAGGAACTCGAGCAATAAAAAAACACTACGATAATTGCCGTTTTCCAAAAATCACACGATTTGAAGACCAGAAAAATCAAGATTCAGCCCAAATCTGAAGCCTTGATTCAGGTAGAAAATGAGGTAGAAAAATCCTGAAATCCGACTCTTGATTCCATCTCTGAAGCAGGGCATAAATGCCTATTGCTGGGGAAAAACACAAATAATTAGGGCCTAAATATAGGTCCTAATTTTTGTTCTAAAAGTCGCTTTTTTGATAAAAACAGGCATTAGGGAAGTAGATGTGGCATTTTCTCTCAAAAATGGCGATTTTGTTATTATTTGCGACTATGACAATTGATGATAAAATCAAGATAAAAATCTTAAAAAACCATTATAATTAGACAATAATTGTCAATATTTGACAACTATATAACTTCCCTATATTTTAGCAAAATCCCAAAAATCGAACAATGATTAAGGTCGGTTGAAAATATCGCAAGGAAATCGAGTTGAGCTCTCAGAAAATCAAAAATGGTAATTTGCCAACCGCAAATTCGGCTTTGAGAACGGAGCCAGATTTGCGTCTATAAATGGTGCGATGGGAATCGAAACCGACAGTTTCGCGCCACTCAATCGCATTTACAGATGCGACATGCACGTAAAAAATGGGAATTTACAGCCGTAAAGTTTACAAAACGAGCAAATTTTCGCATTAACATTTATTACATTATGCTACAATTAGCTGATTTTCAGTGGTTTATACTTAATAATTAAAGTGTTGCTAAACATATTGAATCGACCACGACCACCCGTCTATACAACACAACATTATAGTGTCGTAAATTATTGTTTATTAGGTTATTATGGTATTATATCTATAGTATTAGATTAAGTTATTTTATTTACTTTTGAAATTAGACAAAAGTTGTCAGTTTTTGGAAAATATAACTGTAAATTATAAAATTTTCGTTTTTAAATTTGGCGGTTTCGTTTTTTCGTTCTAAATTTGCAATCCCAAAATTAAAAAACGCAAACAGCGATTTTTTGAGATTTTGGGCGATTTTGGGAGGTTTCCCTGGTCGAATGATCCAACCAGATAATTTTGGTTTGGTGAATTTTCAATTCTCACGCACTTGAGCGCGAACTAAAAATTGTTCTTAAATGGATATTGTAACGAGGTTAAAAATGTTTCTTGATCAGACTGGGATTTCCAATTCTCAGTTTGCGGACACGTGTGAGATACCTCGTCCTACCCTCTCCCAACTCCTCAACGGACGCAACAAAAAAGTGAGTGACGAGGTGATCGGTAAAATCCATCGTGCCTATCCCAGCCTGAATGTGATGTGGCTCATGTTTGGTGACGGCGATATGATTTTGTCGGGCAACGATGCTGCAGAGAAAACTGACAATGCCGCTGGCTCGATCAAGCCGAACGGAAGTCAGAACGACGACATGGTACAACGTGCCATTTCGTTTGATGACGACGAAACCATGTCCTACCGCTCGACAGCCAAGTCGGCACAACGCATCACCACCCCGTCGATGAGCGAGACCATTCAGAGCATCATGCGCAGCAACTCTGCCACGCGCATGCCGCAGCGTGGTTCATCCTCACCCGATGGCCGCAGCGTGGTGAACATTGTCGTGTTTTACAACGATGGCCGATTTGAACAATTTGGACCCTTAAAACAATGAGAGAAATAAATGATTAAATAATAATGTTAATTCACTCGAAAGGCTTGACCGGCTGCCAACACACTTAATACAACGACTTTTGCCGCACATTAATTAATAAAACAAACCATACCAAATATTAAAACCATTGCTATCGATGCGGCCGGCAAGCCTTGGGAGTGAGAAACGAAACTAGACAAACACAACAAACATCACTAAGCACCAATCGGTCCTTAAGGAGAACCCTCCCCAGGGACCGATTGCTATTCTCAACAGGGCACTCTGCCTTATCTCTTGCGATAGAAATTCACTTCTTGACCACGTTGCCCAAGATGTCGCGCAGAATTTGACGTCCGGCAGCACTGGTGGCGTTCTTGGCAGCACGACCAGCGGCGTCCTTGACACTGGTGTTCTTGCTTTTCTTGCCAGTGATGGTGTCCGAGACTTTTTTGCCCACAATGGAGGCCAAGGTGGCTGTCACTGCGGTAACGACGGACTTCCACACCTTGTCCCAGATGGTTTTCTCCTTTTTCTTGGCTTTCTCTTCTTTCTCGGCCTCCTTGGCAGCCTCCTTAGCTGCAGCAGCCTCTTCGGCAGCCTTTGCAGTTTCCTCGGCTTCGCGGGCAAACACCTCAAAGGCGCTTTCCCTCTCCTCTGCCTGCTTGTACTTGTTATTGATGTCGCTGGCGGCATTCATGATGTCGAGGCGTTGTCCGGCGGTGATGGCACCGATCTGGCTAAGCGGGAACAGCACTTTGGCACGCTCTACCACGCTCGGGGCGCCTTTTTCGTCCAGGAACGATACCAGCGCCTCACCTGTCTCCAGGTTGAGGATGGCATCCTCGGTCTTAAACTCGGGGTTGGCACGGAAGGTCTCTGCGGCCACTTTGACCGCCTTTTGGTCACGCGGCGTGTAGGCACGCAAGGCGTGCTGTACACGGTTACCCAACTGCCCCAAGATGATGTCGGGAATATCGGTGGGCAACTGTGAGATGAAGAAAATGCCCACGCCTTTACTACGGATCAGGCGGATGACCTGCTCGATCTTTTCGCCAAGAGCCTTGGTCGTGTCTTCGAACAGCATGTGAGCCTCGTCAAAGAAGAAGACCAGTTTGGGCTTCTCCAAGTCGCCCACCTCGGGCAAGGTGCTGTAGAGCTCGCTCAACAACCACAACAGGAAGGTGGAGTACAGTTTGGGCTGCAACATGAGTTTGTCGGCGGCCAGCACGCTCAGGATTCCCTTGCCGTCGCGGGTGGCGAACAGGTCCTGAATGTCAAACGAAGGGATGCCAAAAAACTTGTCAGCGCCCTGATTTTCAAGCTGCAGGATTGCCCGCTGGATGGCGCCGATGCTAGCAGTGGAGACATTGCCATATTGGGTAGTATATTCCTTGGCATGCTTGGACAGCCAGTCCAGTGCCGAGCGCAGGTCCTTGATGTCGTCAAGCAATATGCCCTTTTCGTCAAGGATGCGATACAGGATGTTGAGCACACCCGTCTGTGTATCGTTCAGGCTCAGGATGCGTGCCACCAGATCGGGGCCCATCTCGCCGATGCTGGCGCGCATGCATGTGCCCTGCTCACCAAAAACGTCATAAAACCTTACCGGGCAGCCCTCAAAGGTGAGGTCCTCCTGGTTCATTCCGAATTCAGGCAGCCTCTTCTCGATAAATCCCGACAGTTTGCCCGGTTGGCTGATGCCCGACAGGTCGCCCTTCATGTCGGCCATAAAACAGGGCACGCCCGCCTTGCAGAAGCTCTCGGCAATCACTTGCAGCGTCACCGTCTTACCCGTACCTGTGGCACCAGCAATCAAGCCGTGCCTGTTGGCCATATTGCCCAAGATGCTGATGGGGCCGTTGGGCCCGTGGGCGATATAGAATCCGTTCTCTTGAGTGTACATAAGTCTTAAAGATGTATTTTATTGGTTATTTTTTCTTCCATGTTAACATGGTCACAAAATTAAACTTTTCTTTGCATAAATCCAAATCAAATCTGCAAATAGATTGTTTGTGTAGCGTTTCTTCCTCGCTATAATTAGGCCATTCTGACCGATTCTTATAGTTTTGCCTCATTTTGGCAACATTTTTTCCGTTTTTTCTTGGCAGAAAACAAAAACGATTATATATTTGCAACAACATTATAATTATGAGATTATGTCAACTATGATTTCAACTTTTTGGTGGTGGTGCAGCTCAAGATTGAAAGAATCGTGAGTCGCATGACCATTTGAATTATTAAGATTTCAATAAAGCATAAAAGGTCTGTCATTCTCACGACAGGCCTTTTAAAATTATTAATATAAATACATAACCAAGATGAAACAGAAAAGGTTTATTCTGCAAGAGAACGAGTTACCGACAGCATGGTACAACATCCAGGCCGACATGCCCAACAAGCCCATGCCCCCTATTCACCCCGCCACCAAGCAACCGCTCACGGTGGATGACTTAGCCCACATCTTCCCGCGTGAGTGCTGTGTCCAGGAGCTGGACACCGAGCATGACTTCATCCCTATTCCCGAGGAGGTGATAGACAAGTATAAAGCCTACCGCAGCACGCCTCTAGTGAGAGCCTATGCCCTGGAGGAAGCTCTGCAGACACCAGCTCACATTTATTTCAAGAACGAATCGGTCAACCCGCTGGGCTCCCACAAAATCAACTCTGCATTGGCCCAATGTTACTACGCCAAACAAGAAGGCACCACTAACGTCACCACCGAAACCGGCGCTGGGCAGTGGGGTGCCGCCCTGGCCTACGCCGCCAAGGTCTTCGGCCTTGAGGCAGCAGTCTATCAGGTAAAAATCTCGATGCAGCAAAAACCCTATCGTTCATCCATCATGCGTACCTTCGGCGCCGCTGTAACCGACTCACCCTCGATGTCGACACGCGCAGGCAAAGACATCATCACACGAGACCCGCACCACCCCGGCTCGTTGGGTACCGCCATATCAGAAGCGGTGGAGCTGGCTACGACAACACCTAACTGCAAATACACTCTAGGCTCCGTGCTCAACCATGTGGGCCTGCATCAGACCATCATCGGACTTGAGGCCGAACAGCAGATGGCCATGGCTGGCGAATATCCTGATGTGGTGATTGCCTGTTTTGGCGGCGGTTCCAACTTTGGCGGCATCGCGTTCCCGTTCATGCGCCACAACCTGAAGGACGGCAAAAAGACCCAGTTCATTGCTGCCGAACCCGAGAGCTGTCCAAAGCTCACTAGGGGAGAATTCCGTTATGACTTTGGCGATGAAGCAGGCTATACACCCCTGTTGCCGATGTTCACCCTGGGTCATAGCTTCAAGCCTGCCAATATCCATGCGGGCGGCCTGCGCTATCATGGAGCAGGAGTGATCATTTCCCAGTTGCTCAAGGATGGATTGATGCAAGGTGTTGACATTCCGCAGCTTGAGTCCTTTGATGCCGCAATGCTCTTTGCCCGTACCGAGGGCATCATTCCCGCGCCCGAGTCCGGCCATGCCATTGCTTCTGCCATCCGCGAGGCCAAGAAATGCAAGTTGACGGGTGAGGAAAAAGTCATCCTGTTCAATTTATCAGGTCATGGCCTTATAGACATGAGCGCCTACGACCAATACCTCAACGGTGATTTAATGAACTATAAAATCTCGGATTCTGATATTGCCAAATCGCTGGAATCCGTGCCTGAATGAGCACATAGTTATAAGAAATCTGCAGGTCATAGCCGCCGATAATTTAACCGCTTTATTGATGGTATTATGAGGGGAAATTGTATCTTTGCCGTTGAAATCTGAAAAAGAAATGACGGTGAGAGACAAGAAAGTATTTGTATCAGGCTGCTATGACCTGCTGCATTCGGGACATGTGGAGTTTTTCAGGCAGGCATCGCAGTATGGCGACCTGTATGTGGGCATCGGCAGCGACAAGACCATCGAGCGGCTCAAAGGCCACAAGACCATGTACAGCGAGCAAGAGCGCCTGTTCATGGTGCGCGCAATACGCTATGTCAAAGAGGCTTACATCAACCAGGGCGACGGAATTCTGGATTTTCTGCCCACGCTCGACATCGTCCAGCCCGACTGCCTGGTGGTGAACGAGGACGGTGACCGTGACGTGAAACGCCAACTGTGCCGTGAGCGCGGCATGGAGTATATCGTGCTCCAGCGCGTGCCCGGCAAGGGGCTTGACGCCCGCAGCAGCACGGCCCTCAAGCAGTCCATTTGCCAGTTGCCCACCCGCCTTGACCTGGCAGGCACCTGGATTGATCAGCCCTACGTCTCCTGTCATGCTCCAGGCTGGGCACTGACGATTTCGCTCGAGCCCACGTTTGAAATCCGCGAGCGCTGCGGCCTGTCGACCAGCACACGCAACACCATCAAGCGTGTGTGGCCCTACCAGCTGCCCGACATGGATCCCGAGATGCTGGCAAGGCTGGTCTTTTGCCTGGAAAACGACCCCGAGTGCAGCGATGGCATCGTGAGCGGTGCCCAAGACGCCATCGGCATCTGCGTACCCGGGCTGGCTAGACATTATTATAATGGTGCCTTCTGGCCCGAGAAAATCGAGTACACTCAGGACAGCACGCTGCTCGGCTGGCTCGAGGAGCACCTGTGCATGATTCCCATGTTTCCGCGCCGTCCCGGATGCAGCGTGGTCGAGGGCAAGGACATCACCCCGCAAAAAGTCAGGGCGCTGGCCTCGGCTGCCGACCGCTGCTGGGATGCTATCCAGCGAATGGACATCAACGCATTTGCCAGTGCCTACCTCGACTCGTTCCATGCCCAGGTGGCGATGTTCCCCGCCATGATTCAGCCCGGCGTGCAAGACTACATTGACCGTTACAGCGCTATGGACGGTGTGTTGGCCTGGAAAATGCCCGGTGCAGGCGGTGGCGGCTATCTGGCACTGGTGTGCCGCAATCGCAGCTGTTTCCCCGAGGGGGCCATCCCTTTGACCATCCGCCGCGGCGAAATTTAACCCCGTGAGAATTCAATATTTCAAAACAATCCTGATAGAGCATCATGAAACGCTATTGTCAAACCCTTGAATTGCGGGACGACCGCGAGCTGATTGAAAAATATGTCGAGGCCCACGCACACGTATGGCCTGAGATTCAGGCAGGTATACGCAGTGTGGGCATCCTGGATATGCAGATTTACATCCACGGCAACCGCCTGTTCATGATTTGCGACACGATTGATGATTTTGACTGGGAACAGGACAATGCCCGCCTCGCTACCCTGCCCCGCCAAGCCGAGTGGGAAGCCTATGTCGCACAATTCCAGGGTTGTGACCCGGCAGCGCCCTCAACAGCCAAGTGGCAACTGATGAGACAAATATTCAAGCTTCAAGAAGCTTGAAGTTTAGAGTTTAGGGTTTAGAGTTTAGTGAGAAGTGAGTGATGAGAGAGAGTGATAATCAAAAGAAATCGCGATTGCTGGTGACGTGTGAGGGCGTAAGTTATGTGCTACCCTTCATCGTGGTGACCTGCTGCTTTGCCCTGTGGGGGTTTGCCAACGACATCACCAACCCGATGGTCAAGGCATTTTCCAAGATTTTCCGCATGAGTGTGACGCAAGGTGCGCTCGTGCAGGTGGCCTTCTATGGCGGCTACTTCTGCATGGCGTTGCCTGCGGCGCTGTTTATCCGCCGCCACTCATTCAAGAGCGGCATCATCATGGGACTGGCGCTTTATGCCGTGGGCGTGCTGCTGTTCATCCCCGCCAAGGCCATGGGCAGTTTCGCGCCGTTCCTCATCGCCTATTTCATCCTCACCTGCGGCCTGTCGTTTCTCGAGACTACGGCCAACCCCTATATCCTGCGCATGGGAGACTACGAGACGGGCACGCGGCGCCTGAACCTAGCCCAGTCATTTAACCCTATCGGGTCACTGGCAGGCATGTATGTTGCCATGAACTATATCCAGGCACGCCTCTCCCCTCTCGACACCGCGGGGCGTGCCACCCTGGACGATGCCAGCTTCGAGGCCCTGAAACAGAGCGACTTGAGCGTGCTCGTCCAGCCCTATGCCCTGCTGGGTGTGGTGCTGCTGGTGTTACTGGCCATGATGTGGCTCATTCCCATTCCTGCCGTGCGGCAGCAGGCCGAGAAACATCACCATGTACCGCTTGCGACAGCCTTCAAGCGGCTGTCGGCCAACAGATCCTATGTGGGCGGCGTAGTGGCGCAGTTCTTCTATGTGGGAGCGCAAATCACCTGCTGGACCTTCATCATCCAGTACGGCACACGCGTGTTCATGGCCCAGGGTATGGGCGAACAGGCTGCTGAGGTGCTGTCGCAGCGTTATAACATTGTGGCGATGGTGCTCTTTTGCCTCATGCGCTTTGTGAACATGTATCTGATGAAGTTCTTCAGACCTGGGCGGTTGCTAGCAGTGTTTGCCGCGCTGGCCATGGTGCTGCTGTGCGGCGTCATCTTTGTGGGCGGCAACGTGGGTATGTGTTGTCTAGTCGCTGTGTCGGCCTGCATGAGCTTGATGTTCCCCACCATCTACGGACTGGCACTGGGCAACGTCCGCGAGGACACCGAGCTGGGATCGGCAGGACTGATTATGGCGATTTTGGGCGGTAGCCTGCTGCCCGCAGCGCAGGCCATGATCATCGACAGCGACATGCAACTGTTGCCTTCGGTCAACGCCTCGTTCGTGGTGCCCCTGCTGTGCTTCGCCGTGGTGATGTTCTACGGCATCAGGAATTCCCGCCAACAGGTCTAATTACCTGACAGCAACCTGTCGATGAGGGTGGTCACATCAGCAATGTTGACCGTACCGTCGCCGTCAACATCGGCGTTCTCAGGATTGATGTCAAGGCTGGCACCCAGCAAGTAGTCGATGAGCGTGGTCACGTCACTGATGTTGACCATGCCGTTACCATCCACGTCCCCTGATTGCACAAGGGGGTCAGATGATGTGACAGCAGTGAAAGTCGCCATCCTGACGGCACCGCAACTCACCACATTGGCATTCCAGGATACAAAACGCAACCGCGCGCTGGACAAGCCTTGGGGTACCGCCAGCGTAAAAGCCAGTGTGTGGGTGCTCACGCCGTGGGTTGTGGGTGTGACAGTGACCGAGTCGAGCGGCTGGCCGTCCGTGTCGTCGATGGCCAGCGTGAGCGCCGTGCGTGACAAGTCAAAGCTGCTGTTGGAGATGTTGCGGGTGTACCATGTCACTGTGCTGGAGATACTCTCGATGCCTGCGCACGAAAACTCAGGCGAAACCAGCGTGAGCGTGAGACCGTTGGAAGCGGTGTACAACACGATTTTGCCGCCGCCAATGTTGCCGGCTGTCAAGGGAATGCCGGGATTGTTATACTCCCACCCGTCGAAACTGGTGCTGGAGAACTGGGGTAACGACTGGGCCATGGCCAACGTGACGGCAACGCAGGCGGCCAGTAGAAGAAGATATCTTTTCAGCATCATGTCCATGTCTCTTATAAATTGAACATTTGTCCCAAAGGTAGTGCTTTTTTGTCAATAGCGAATAAAACTTGGTGAAAAAGGTCTTTGCATGAGAGAAAATGACTACTGTTGCCTAACGGCGAAAGTAGGCGGCGTCTCGGGATTGCATACAAAAAAAAATGGTTTTTTGTTTGGCACTCCGCTCGACTTGCACTACCTTTGTCCCAAACTAAGAACCATTTATTAACCTGCTTTGCAGCTATCAGCTATCAGCATTTAGCCTTTAGCCATTAGCGAAAGCCACAAAGCTTACTTTAACATTGGAAAACGAAATTCTGG
>JAEEGL015522768.1_pt1 | contig 12331 bp, 10 predicted proteins | sample 9134231 | NCBI WGS metagenome assembly JAEEGL01 (sample SAMN16246548, study PRJNA631951) | gut metagenome | biome: gut microbiome; feature: rumen; material: fiber-attached | host: Bos | place: Iran: Karaj | collected 2018-10 | reverse complement strand
CTTTTGACCCCCAAATTTATCGGGAAGACCCATAGAGTAGCGACGGCTCACACCAAATTCTTGAATGAGGAAGAGCACATCTGTTTGTGTAATTTTAAGAACTTTGCCATTGAGAATCTTGTCGCCTTCCTTGATGGTGTAGGAGATGGAAGGATTCTTGGATTCAACAAGAATAGCCATCGGCACTTCGGATTCCCAAATGATACCCACCAGTTCGACCTGGTCGATATTGATACCTTCCTCGACGAGACCCTTGATTTCGACAAACGGGTCGCGACGACCGAAGGAGCTATAAATAATGCGATCTTCGTAAAGGGACTCGAGCATGCTGCCGCTCGTGGTACCACCTTCCTGCAAGATTTCGCCACGTTCCTTGTCAACCTGCTTCAAGAGTTCAATCTGCACGGAGGACAGTTCATCATAGAAGCTCACAGCGCGACGGTTCACATAACCCACACGGTTATCGAACTGCACCTTGCGATAGAGGCCGACCAGGTCAAGGCTCACGAGGCGGTCGCCAAATACAAGGCGCTTCACGACCTGTGCATTCTCGTTGGGAGCCGTGTAGAATTCCGTTTCATCGGCAACCACGATGAGTTCGCGGACAACCGGACGCAGGTGGAATGTCTGGGCACCGGAAACGATTTTCTTGCTGCCCGGCTCATAGCCATCTACAAACTTGTCGAACGAGCGCTTTTCCTCGGAAGGCTTCACCCAGTTACGAGTGTAGATTCCATCCGGACGAGCGGTCCAGAACACGAACCCATCCTTCTTCAAGGACGACTCGGCAGCCTGCAATATCAGGGCGCCTTCCTGCACCAGCATTACCGGGTTTGCACCCGACTGCAGCTGGATCTGGAGACCCGTGGCACCCCAGCCCACCGACTTCACTAGCGAGCTGGAACCAATCTTGAACACGGGAGATTTCTGCGGGCCTTCGATAGCAACCGTAATGACACCCGTCTTGCCCGGACCCGCTATGCGGCTAATGCCAATCGGAGAATCGGTGGCTAGACGGAACTGTTCCATGCCGGAGCCAATCAAGACCGTCATTTCCTTAATGCCAGGAAGCAATGCGGAAACAGCACCACCTTCCTTGATAGCCTTGTCCAGTTTTTTCTGTTCTTCGGCAATTCTCTTTTCTTCTTCAGCAGCGGCCTTCTTGTCGAGCAGAGCCTGCTTTTGGGCAGCCTTCTTCTCTTCAGCGAGACGCTTCTTCTCTTCGATGAGAGCTCTCTCGGCGGCCTTTTTCTCTTCAGCCAAACGCTTCTTTTCTTCAGCAGCAGCCTGCGCGGCGGCCTTCTTTTCTTCGGCAGCCAACCTTGCGGCTTCCTTCTTGTCAAGCTGAGCCTGCTTTTCGGCAGCCTTCTTCTCTTCGGCGGCAGCCTGGGCAGCGGCCTTCTTCTCTTCAAGAGCGGCCTTTTCGGCTTCCTTCTTCTTGGAAGCGTACAGTTTGGAAAGCGTCCAGCCCTTTTCCTTTGCACCAGGAACCTTCAAAATGAAGTCAGACTTTTCAAGAGCAATTTCGTTCTTGTCACCCGTAATAGCCGGGCCCACAGCCAGTTCGATCTTGAGGAAATCCATACCGCGGAAATTCTCGCGGAACACCCGCATAGAACGGACATACTGCGAAGCGCCTTCCACCTCGTAACTGCCCTCACCCAATGCAAACTTGGATTCCGAGAATCCCAGGGTAAGCGTCTTGGCGGCAGCATTGTACTTCTGGAAGAACGAAGGGAGGTCATCGGTGCCGGTAAACTGGAACCTGAGTCCGCAGCCGTCCGCAGCACAACCGAGCTTCACGTCCTTAATCGTCGCAGCGCTGCAAGCGATGGCCGTGCTCAAAAGCATCATGAGGATCTTGCTATTCATCATTTACCAACCTGCTTTGAAGTGTAGGTGGTCAGGTTAAACGTCACCGACATGGTGATAGGAGTCCATCCATGAGTTTCCGCCTTCTGCATTTCCTGCGCGATTCCCGAATAACGGTTCAGCCTCAAGTTGGTGATGGCCGTAGGATAATTGAAGTTGGCGATTTCGGCAAACAAGTAACCCAGCATGTGGTAGCCGGAGTTGACGGCAATAGAATAGCGGTTTTCGATGTAGTGTTCCCTTTCAGAGCGACCTTCGGGATTGAACTTCTGGATTTGCACACCGGAAGCACGGAGAACGGCATAGAGGTCCTGCAGGCGCAGCGGCACCTTTTCCTCTTCCGGGAACATTTCCTTCAGCTTTTCGAAATCCTTCTCGGCCTGTACCAACTGGACTTCCAATTCGGCAAGGCGAAGTTTCTGGGCATTAATCTTGTCAAGTTCCGCCTGGGCAGACGAAAGGTCACGTTCGACCTTCTCGCGTTCCTGCACGAACGGGTCCCATATATAAGTATACACGCAGTAGGCGCCAGCCAAAATCAAAAGTACTACGACAATCGCGTATATGTTCTTTTTGTCTTTCCAATCGATATTACCCATGATCAACCCTCCGCAAGGCCGAGATCCTGTTTTAGGACGACCTTTATTGTAAAGTTGTAGGCTTCTTCACCGTCCACTTTCGTGGTCGTGATAGTCACCAGGGAAACCTTGTCGACGCTGACCTGCTTTTCGAGCTTGACCATGTATTCAGCAACTTCAGAGAAATCAAAAGTTGCACCCTTCATTTCCAATTCGTTTTCACCGAGCTGGGAAATGCTGGTAAGCCACATATTCGGCGGCAAGACAGACGAAACGTTTTCGAACAAAATCACCCAGCGCTTCTTACTAACCTGGATAGACTTCAGAGCGTTAATCTTCGTGTTGATTACACTGCGTTTCTGTTCGAGATCGCTAATCTTGGTCAGAAGCGGACGTTCGCGTTCAACCTCGGCACGGACCCTTTCCAATTCAGAATTCAAATCGGTAATGGTATCCACGGTAAACGCATTCAACATATATACGCCAACAAGCGCCGCAATAAGAGCGATCGTAGGCCAAATAATACGACGATCCGTAATCCACGACAAATCCTTCTGAGTCTTACGATACTCAGGAGGCAATAGATTTATCGAGATGCAGAGCGATTTTTTCGCAAAATCCTTTTTCGCCGCCATTAGAACTTCCTCATCGCTAAGCCCAAAGCAGGGGCGTAAATGTTGGACAAGGCAAGCGACAATCCGCTTTCGCCGAAGACCTTGGAATCACATTCCACATAACGGAACGGATTGACCGTATCGGTCTCGATGCCGGTACGCTCGGCGATATAGGCCTTGAGTCCGGGGATGCAGGCGCCACCGCCGCCCAAGAGGATCTTGGTCAGGGGTTCGGAATCTTCGGCAGTAGAGAAGTAACGAATACCGAATTCCACCTGAGCCATCAAATCTTCGAAGGCAAGTTGCAGGGCAGATTCCACATCGGCCTCGGAGAACCCGTCAACTATAGAGAGGTCCCCTTTTTCAAAAATTTCGTGGCATTTGTCAATATCAATACCCAAGTGCATGCAGAGCTTGGACTCCACCATATCCAGCGAGCCACCGGTCATCGCACGCATGGAATGGAATTGGCCATGCTGGATAAAGGCAACGCTCATCTTCTTTGCGCCAATATTGAAAATGGCAGTGGTCGCAGCGGCATCCGCATCACCGACAGTAGCCATATAGGCGTTCACAATGCCAAAAATATCAACGTCTATTGCAGACAAATTAAGAGACTTCATCTTGAAGAACTGGGCCCAGGAGTCAAGGAGCGCATTTTTTGCGGCAACCACGTTGACCCTTACCTCGTCCCCTTCACGAGACACGACCTCGTAGTCCAGAACGTTGTCCTGGTCATCGAAGGGCGGACGGCTCTGGCAGGTCTGGAGAATTATGGCAGCTTCGTTTCCACCACGGGGGACCTTCACCGCAAGTCGGTCCACGAGGACACCACCTGCACCGGCTCCGCAATTCACGGAAACGACAACATCGGATGTTGAATCAATCGGGTGACGCAGCAGGAGCTTGGAAATCGCTTCGCTGAGCTGTTCGTAGCCGTCCTTACCCGATCCACCATCACTTTCGCGACGCTGTATTTCACCATTGATGATGGCACCGTCCGGGACGCGTTCCAAGTCCGCATCCGTGACAATCTTTCCACCGCGGTGATTGTGGAACACCTTGACATACTTGATGCTGTAGTGACCAACATCAATGCCAACTGTTTCGCGTTCGCCGCGGATTCGTGAAATCAATCCTAAAGCCAAAATAAACTCCGATCGCAAACAATACTATCTAAATTCTACCTTTATATAGGCCAAATGTCAAGTGAAAATCAATCTAACTCATTGAAAATTAACTACTTAGGCATTTTCGGCGTCCATTTCGGAGGCTTTTCGGGTCTTGTGGACCTCGAATATGTATTGTAGGACCCTTTCCTGGGTCCAGCCGAAGGCCCCGGCGAAGGAAGCCGTAAGAGAATAATAATCGGGGAAATCTGGATTTTTCTTGCCCAAATTGCGCAAAATCTCAATTTCGACATCCTCTACGCCAAAACTCGGAAGCTCAAAACGGATGCGGATATGCTCACCGCCCGGGATTTCTACCGGGATCCCTAACAAGATACCGCCTGCAGAAAGGTCATACAGGACTCCGTGACAAAGCGAACCGTCATGCAAGGTTGCCTCCACAGGAAAGCGCACTTCTTCACGAACCCAGCGGCGCAGCTGCTGCTTGCCCAGTTTCATCGTATGCAGGAATATCAAATTGTCGTTCTTAAACGAGCGAATCGGCAATTTCATCGAGTAGACGGCATCCCCAGGACGAGTCCAGCGGATATAGACTGTCTGCCCAATAAGTTGCGCCCCAGGACCACAGCTCCCGTCATAAGCGAGCGCCCATTCCTTTTCCGTACGCCACTGGATGGATGAACGCTTGACCGTGCGACCGTTCTCCAGCAGCAGGTCCACGCGGTCCCCCACCTCGAACTGTCTAGAAGAACTAATTGACACGACCGGATTTTTGCCCGTGTACCCCATCTTGTCCCGGAGCGAAGCCACCGCTGCGAGCGTTTCATCTCGCACATCAAAGACATTACGAAAATCGTAGAAGTCCCCGACCGCATGTTCGAACAAATCGGCGGAGTTGAGAACCGCGTCCTTGTTCTCGAAATGCGACGTGCGGACAAGCTTTTCCAGGGTGCGTACCTCCTTGGGCGTGAACTGGAACTCGCGGATTTTCAAGTCGAAATCCTCCGTTCCGAACATCTTCTCGTTCTGCCTACGGTAATAGATGCGCTGGGTTTCCACCAGCACAAGAAGTCCGAGGAACATCGCGATGATGCCGCCAACCCAAAGCAGGTACAAGGGATGGATCATAGGCTAGACCTCGGTCCAAAGACCGCCCAAATATGTCCCGAGGATTTTGCTCGGGAGCTTTTGCCCCAGTAGCGGGCAGTTGCGCACCTGACCGGCGAACATGGACGGAGTCACCTCCGTCGGAGTGTCCGGGTCCAAGAGAACCAGGTTTGCAGCCGAACCCTTGCGGATTTCAGCCGGAGCAACTCCGGCAAGCTGTGCCGGGGCGGTGGAAAGCAGTTCCACCGCGCGTGCGGCGGACAGCCGCCCGCAGAGCGATTTCCAGAGCGCGGGGAGCGCGACTTCCAGGGAAATCGCTCCCGGCACCGCATCCTCGAAATTCACTTCCTTGTCCTGCCTGAGCACGGGGTCGTGGTTGATGCTGATGGCGTTCACCACACCGGACTCGAGTCCCTTCCACAAGGCCTCGCGGTCTTCGGCAGAGCGGAACGGCATGGGCACGTTGTAATTGCTGTCCAGGTTGAACAGGCAGCTGTCATCGAAGAGCAAATGGTAAATGTCAACATCGCAAGTGACGTCAACGCCAATCTTGCGAGCGTCCTCGATAAGGCGAAGCGTCTCGCCACAGCTAACTTGTTTGAAATGCACCGGCACCTTGAGGAACCGAGCCATCTCGAGAATCCTGAATGCGGCAATCGTTTCGGCCACACGCGGAATCGCCTTCATGCCGAGCGTATCGGCGTAGCAGCCTTCATGAACAAGACCGTGATGGCGCAAGGAATCGTCGAGCGGCATGAAGAAGAAGCGCTTGCCCGTCATGGAGCCGTACTCCATTGCAAGGCGCAGGAACCTGGAGCGCGAGCAGTCCTGATTGCCGTCGCCAAAACCGATGGCACCGCCCTGCGCAAGTTCGACCATCTCGGAAAGGTCCTTGCACTGGTAGCCATTGCTGAAGGCGCCAAGGAACGCAATCGAAAGACCGTACTTCGCACTGATCTGCTGGATTGCCGACAGCTTCAAGGAATCGTCAATCGCGTTGGCGCAGCTCTCGTAAAGTCCACCATAGAAACCGCCACGGCGCATCGCATCCACGCCGTCCTTGAAGGTGTAAATATCGTCGCGGAGTGGTTCCTTGAAATCGAGGCCAAGGCCAAAGAGTGCAGGAATGGCAAGGGAGCCCTTCGCGTCGAATTCCTGAGTACCCTCGGGAGCGCTGTCGGCCCAAGCACCGTCTACAAGACACATCTTCGTCGGATTTTCAAACTTGCCGTTTACGAACGGACGAACGTTGTTCAAAACAAGATTACGCATTGGCACGACCTCCTGCCAAAAGATAGAGTACCGCCATACGCACGGCGACGCCGTTCGTCACCTGGTTCAGAATAACAGAATTGTCACCGTCAGCGATTTCACTGTCGAGTTCTACGCCGCGGTTGATGGGACCCGGGTGCATGATCAGCACCTTGTCCTTGGCGCACTCAAGCAGTTCGTGGGTAATGCCGAAGGTGTTGCGGTATTCGCGCATGCTCGGGAGAAGCGCATCGTCCATGCGCTCTTTTTGCAGACGCAGCGCGATGATGGCATCGGCGTCCTTCACAGCCTTCTTCACGTCGGTTTCCCAAGTCACCTTGTCCATGAGTTCCGTGTTGCGCGGGACCAGAGTGCTCGGTCCGCAGAGCGTCACGTGCGCACCCATCGTCGTCATGCCCCAGAGGTTACTGCGGGCCACGCGGCTGTGGCGGATGTCGCCTACGATGGTCACGTTCTTGCCTTCGAGCGTTCCAAGTTTTTCTTCGATGGTGAGCATGTCGAGCAGCGCCTGTGTAGGGTGCTCGTGTGCCCCGTCGCCCGCATTCACGATAATCGCATCGCTATTGTCGGCGAGGAACTTCGGCACGCCGGTCCCCTTGTGGCGGACGACCACGATGTCAATCTTCATCGCCTCGATGTTGCGGAGCGTATCGACGAGGGTTTCGCCCTTCTTCACGCTGGAATTGCTGCTCGTGAAATTCACCGTGTCTGCCGAAAGGCGCTTTTCGGCGAGTTCAAAGCTCGTGCGCGTGCGGGTGCTGTTCTCGAAGAACAAGTTCACCACCGTCATGCCGCGCAGGCTCGGGACCTTCTTCACGGGGCGTTCCAAAATTTCGCGGAACTGTTTTGCGTTATCGAGAATCAGGCGGATGTCGTGCTTGGACACCCCGCGCAGCCCGAACAAGTGTTTAATCTCCAAGGCGCTCAAGCTAAGCCTCCACTTCTACGAGATATACTGAATTTTCATTGTCAATAGGTTCAATCATCACGCGTACTTCCTGGTTGCGCGCGGTCTCTACCGTGAGGCCCACGCAGTCGGGCGCGATAGGCAGTTCGCGGTGTCCGCGGTCCACCAACACGCAGAGGCGGATGGCGGCAGGACGACCGAGGTCAAGGATAGCCTGCATCGCGGCACGCACGGAGCGGCCCGTGTAAAGCACGTCGTCCACGAGGATGACCGTCTTGCCTTCCACGGATGCGGGCATCTCGGTAAAGCGCATCTCGGTGGAGCCCACGTTCTTGCGATAGTGGAAGTCGTCACGGTAGAACGTGGCGTCCAGGCTTCCCATCTCGATTTGCTTGCCAAACTTTTGGGAGAGACGTTCTGTCAATTTTTTCGCCAGCGGAATTCCGCGGCTCGCCATGCCCAGCACAATCAAGTTCTCGGCCGACGGATGCATTTTTGCAATCTTTGCGGCCATTTCGTCCAGGGCGAATTCCATGGCCTGCGCCGTAAGCAGTTCCTGAATACGTTTGCAGTTGTCTTTCATATAGGTATCAACGCGGTCGCTTCGCTCCCTCCGAGGTATGAGGTCACTCGCTCCGCTCGTTTTGAGTTTATCACCTAGAAATTAGTTTTTTCTGGTCCTTTTTACTCCGAAAAAAGAGTAAATCACCCCCATTTTTTTATATATAGGCAATAAAACCTGTTACGCCTTACAGGTGTCTACCTCATTCTTCAAAGCGCAGCGACCTCAACCCTCAAAGCGACCTTGGGGAGCGACCTCACACCTCAAAGCGTAGCGACCTCATTCCTCATAGCTATAGGAGTTCCCATGTTCAACCAGCTCGACAAGCCCCAGGCCGGCGAGACCATCGCCATCATGAAAACCAACCACGGCACGATGAAGCTCCGCCTCTTCGAAGACCGCGTGGGCGAATGTGCGACCAACTTCATTGAACTTGCCAAGCAGGGCAAGTACGACGGCGCCCCGTTCCACCGCATTATCAGCGGGTTCATGATCCAGGGTGGCGACTTCACCAGAAGGAACGGCACCGGTGGCCATGCCGCAGGCGGCCCCGGCACTACGATCGGCGACAAGTACGACCCGTGCCTCACCCACATGCGCGGAGCCCTCAGCTGGGCAAAGACAGCCATGCCCCACAGCATCGGCAGCCAGTTCTTTATTGTCCACGGCGACAACGTACACTTCTTGGACCACGACCAGTGCGGCCCCGGCCCGGCAGACGGCTACTCCGTGTTCGGCCAGCTCTACGAAGGCTTCGAAGTCCTCGACGAAATCGCAGGCGTCAAGACCGACCGCATGGACCGTCCCTTCGACGACGTGATTATCGAAAGCGTGACAATCGAAAAGGCGTAAGGAGAGGGAGAAGGATCTAGGGGCTAGGATCTAGGGATTATTCACTCTAGCCCCTAACCTCTAGCCTCTAACCCCTAGATTGAAAAATTTTTTCAAATTTTTCAATCTCACCCTTGACAAGGGCCAAATATTTTTCTCTATTTGGCTCACCTTTCGGGGTTATAGCTCAGTTGGTAGAGCGCCTGCATGGCATGCAGGAGGTCAGGAGTTCGACTCTCCTTAGCTCCACTGAAAAAGACTCGCTTGAAAAAGCGGGTCTTTTTTTATCCCCGGTTGACAGCGATATTGCAATTCGGTGTGATACATACAAATCTTTCTGTACAAACCATAATTTATACAAGACAACCTTGTAAGATTTTAATATTTTTTCTCGCACTATGCGACAATTCTTATTCCTTCTCCTTTTGGCCGGAGGCGTATTCGCTTCGGAAGACAACTTCACAGAAGACCTGATTTTTGGCGACACGGGCAGCAAAGCTCCCAAGAACGAAATTGCCAGGAACACACCTGTAAGCTACTCCCCCTTTGAAAAGGACGCTTACCTGACATCCTCCTTTGGCGAGAACAGGGGCACGCGCTACCACGCAGGCATCGACTACTCTACCAACATGGAAGAGGGCTGGCCCATCCTGGCCCCGGAAGACGGCCGCGTCAAGGAAATCCGCACAAGCCCGTTCGGTTACGGCAAGGTCATGCTCTACCAAGGCAAGAGCGGCAAGACATGGGTTTTCGCGCACCAGAGCAGTTTCGGCAAACTGGACATCCAGGTCCGCAAAAAACAGTACGCGACCCACAAGAACGACGTGAAACTGACGCCGAATACACCTTATGCCAAGGGCGACACGCTCACCTTCTCGGGCAGCACGGGTATCGGCAATCCGCACCTACATCTTGAAGTACGACTTGACAAGGATCGCGTGGTTTCTCCCTGCGTTCTGGGAGCCCTCTGCCTCGACACCATCGCCCCGCAGATTTTCGCAGGAGCTATCTGGCAAGGCAACAGCATAGCGGTCACGAGCGCCGAAGCTATCGAAAAGGGTTGCATGGTCACGCCGGTCAAGAACGAATTCGGCCTGTACCTCGCCCTGAAAATCGCCGACTATAGCCGCGAACCCAAGGACAACCCGATGGCCATCCGCCGCCTGGAAGTCTGGCGCTACGACGAAAAGATTTACAGCAAGGTCGTCGATACCTTGCGCTACAGCAAGATGACCGACGTCCGCAACGAACTCCTTTGGACCGAAGAAGCCGACACGGCTGGCGACTGGCACTATATTCCGGCCAAGATTGCCCCGCTTTCCAAATACACCATCGAAGTCGAAGACTTCGCCGGAAACATCACGAAGCGCGTATTCACGCTCCACCCCAAGTGCAACGGCAACAAACCCATCACGCAGGTCAAGAACCAGACGGCCCCCGTCTACACGTTCCTCGGCAAGACCATGCTGAACCTGTTCATGTGCCGTTCCGGCTACAATTTCAAGGTTACCGGAGACAAGGACGAAGTCCTCACCGACGACCTGTGCTCCGCCATGCCCCAAAAAATCACGACACTCGGCCGAGTCCTCCAGGACTACCCCACCGCCAAGTACATCGAATACACTGCAAGCGCCTCCTCCACGGGCGACGGCAAGGCAGTCGACGAAAAGATTGCCGTATTCAGGCGCACGCCCTACCAGACGAACGTCAACTGGAAGGCGGACCTCGGCAACGGGACCACAATCACACAGAAGATTACGGGCATCCCGGTTGCAAAGCTGGACTCGACACCCATCGCGATGGCTGTCACCCGGACCCACACCGACAGTCTTGACTTCTTTGAATTCCACCCCAAGGGCCTCCAGCTGAAAAACTGGAACGTCTGTGTAGAAAACAAGAACAACATGGCTGCGCTCTACTGGCTCGGCGAAACCAGCCGCGACTGGTTCATCTTCGACAAGCAGACCAAGGGCAAGAACCGCTGCGCCTCGGCAAACGAACTGCGCGACGTGGCTCTCATCCTGAACGAAGAACCCATGTCGCTGGGCTTCCCCTACTGGGCCAACTCCTATATCGAAGGAATCAGCCAGCCCGTCTTGAAGATTCCGGTCGTCTACAAGTACGATGGCATTGCCAACGGGAACGCCATAACCGCCAAGGCGAAGAACAAGTGGATTGCCGTCGAATACGATTCCGAGCCCCGCGAACTCGTGCTGGAAGGCACCAAGGTCCCCGATGCCGGCGAAGAGATTACCATAATTATTATGGACGAAGCCAAGCACAAGAACAAGTTTGTTATAACCGTACCGGAACTTTAATCCAACGAAATTTAAATTTCTTGTTAGAACCTCTATGTCCTTCAGAAAACTCGGTATAGCAGTCGTCCTTTCCTCCGCATTCGCGTTCATCGCGTGCGGAGACGACAGCAGTTCAAACAGCGGCGAAACAATTACATGTAAAATTGCTTCGAAAGACCCGCTAGTACTCGATATGGACGAAAACGGCATACACTCAACAACAACAGTTGAACTGAAGGAAAACAGACTTGTCGAAATCGTCAAATTTGACTCCAACGATCACATTCCCGATAGCGTTTTCAACGAAATTTTCAAGCAAGCCTGTGACACATACAAGCAAGATCCCGACTACAACGACACCACTCTTTCCTGCTCCGAAAAAACGATCACGGCAATAAGCCGCATGGAATGGACCGAAAGCGAGTTCAAATCGATCGAGAATTCATTCAAAAAGAAATGCTACCAATATACAGACAAGTCGTCATCGTCTAGCGACTCTTGACTGTAAATATTTCAAAACACAAATCCCGCATTTTCGCGGGATTTTTGATGTAGAGTAATTAACAACGTTTATTCAACGCGATGGCAACAAACAAGGTATGTATCCTTTTTTTCAGTTTATTTTAAACTGAGCACAACAAAAAAAGGAGCACACATGAAATCCAAAAAATTAGGCTTAGCTATCCTCATCAGCACAGCATTCGCATTCACCGCTTGTGAAGACGTGGCTTCAGCAGCAGCCGACGCAGTAACCGAACCGCAGGTCCAGAACTCCGACGCAAGTGGCACGGACACGGCAGCACCGGACAATGCTGCGACTCCTACAGAAGATTCTCAGGCAGCTCCGGCCACCGACACTTCGGCACCGGTTACCGAAATGGCTCCGACAACAGACGCTCCGGCTACGACTCCGGATGCTGGCACTCCGGCAACAACTCCGGATGCAGGCACTACACCCGACGCAGGCAACACATCCTCCACAACACCTGACGCAGGCACCACTCCGAGCGGTGACATGGGCGGCTTCGGCGGCGGCGACATGGGCGGCTTCGGCGGCGGCGACATGGGCGGCTTCGGCGGCGGCGACATGGGCGGCTTCGGCGGCGGCGGCATGGGCGGCTTCGGCGGCGGTGACATGGGCGGCTTCGGCGGCGGCGGCAT
>JAEEGL014607769.1_pt1 | contig 12331 bp, 12 predicted proteins | sample 9134231 | NCBI WGS metagenome assembly JAEEGL01 (sample SAMN16246548, study PRJNA631951) | gut metagenome | biome: gut microbiome; feature: rumen; material: fiber-attached | host: Bos | place: Iran: Karaj | collected 2018-10 | reverse complement strand
GGTTGTTGTTATATCGCTTCCTCTCATAGTCCTTTTCCTTATTTTCAGAAAAACGGTCATGGCCGGGGTATCGAGGGGAGGTACAAAGGGATGAGAAGCGGATTATTCAGTATCTTTAAGCTCGGAATGAAAAAGGCAGCTGTGGCGGGCTGCGCTTTAGGACTTATCTTTTCTTCGCTCTTTGTAACGGGCTGTCACGGAAAGAGTGGCATAAAGAGCTTTAAACTGCCGGATCATTTTGATACTTCAAAGAATATCGAGATCACTTTCTGGGCGAAGAACGATACAAACAAAGCACAGACGGATATTTATAATAAGGCAGCAAGCGATTTCGAGGCGATCTATCCCAATGTGAAGGTCAATATCAGGTTTTATACGGACTACGGAAAGATCTACAACGATGTCATAACCAATATTGCTACCGGAACAACGCCGAATGTCTGCATAACATATCCGGATCATATAGCCACATATCTTACCGGAGAGAACCAGATACTTCAGCTGGACGATATCATCGATGATGAGAAGTTTGGACTCGGAGGGGAGGAAGTAAAATTTGATGCTCCGAAGAGCAGCGAGATGGTAGGTAAGTATATTGATGAATGCTATATAGGCGATCATCTTTACGCGCTTCCGTATATGAGATCGACAGAGGCTCTGTATGTCAACAAGACCTATGTTGAAAAGCTCGGATATGAGCTCCCCGAGGATGTTACATGGGATTTTATCTGGGAAGTATCTGAGAAAGCTATGGAGAAGAATGCTGACGATACCTTTAAGGTAAACGGTCAGAATGTTCTTATCCCGTTCATATATAAATCGACCGACAATATGATGATCCAGATGCTCAAGCAGAACGGATTTGATTATACGACCGAGAGCGGAGATGTTCTTTTCTTCAACGATGACACGAAGGGACTTCTTTTTGAGATAGCAAAACATGCCGGAACAAGAAGCTTTTCGACGTTTAAGATTTCAAGCTATCCCGCGAATTTCCTAAACGCCGGCCAGTGCATATTTGCGGTGGACTCTACGGCGGGATCCACATGGATGGGACCTGACGCACCGCTCTCCGATATCTGCTCGGATGATATTACATCCGGCATAGAAGTGGTTGTAAAGAGGATACCGCAGGTCGATGTATCCGATCCCAAGATGATCTCACAGGGACCTTCGGTATGCGTGTTTAATAAGAGCGATCCCCAGGAAGTTCTCGCATCCTGGCTCTTTACTCAGTTCCTTCTCACTAATGATGTGCAGATAGCTTACGCACAGACGGAAGGATATATTCCTGTTACATTAAAGGCACAGAAGAGTGAGGAATACATTGATTACCTTGGAAGAAGGGGAGAGGACAACAATAAGTATTACAGCATAAAGATCGATGCGACCAGGCTTCTCCTTGATAATATCGACAATACCTTTATTACGCCTGTGTTTAACGGATCTGCTTCAGTCAGAGACGCTGCGGGACAGCTTATAGAAAATACGACCAAGTCAATGAGACGCAAGCAGACGGTTGATGAGGAGTATATCAAAAAGCTTTATTCGGATATTAACTCGCTCTACAGGTTAGACCAGCTGGGCGCTTCAACGGGGGGCAGTGATAAGGCACCGGAGCTTGGACCCTTGCCTACGGGAGCTAAGGCTCTTCTGTCGGTTTTGGCGTCTATTTGGTTATTGATAATTATCTATTTTTGTTATATAAAAATTAGAGAGGGTATTAAAAATAAAAAGACCTCTTGAGATTTGAAACAGCACTGATAACTAATCCCTTATTGGAGAAAAATATGTCAAAAAGAGTATTTGCCATATTGACGGACAAAGCGACTGCAGACGAAGAATCAGTCCTCATAAGAGAAATCTCGGAAAAGATAGGCTCCCACGATATCGATTTCAAGGTGCTTCCCACGGTAGACAATCTGAATGTCTATGAAGCGGAGGCAGCCTTTAAGGATTTCTGTGCCGATGCCATCATTTATGCCGGAACCTTTGGTGCATCGGCATCGAAGAGCGAGCTGAGACAGAAGAGCATTGAGGCTCTGAGTGATGAGGAAAAGGCGGAACTCGACGAGGTTGTAAAGATCCTTGATGAAAACCTTCTCACATATCATTTCCAGCCTATAATCAGTGCAGCAACGGGTCAGATATTTGCATACGAAGCACTTATGCGTCCGCAGAATGTGGAGAGCAGCATCAATCCCAACAAGATCCTGAAATATGCCGAAATGCTCGGCAGACTCGGCGATGTCGAGAAGGCAACTTTTCTTAATATCATTAAGATTATTGATGAAAAGACAGAAGCTTTCGTGGATAAACTGGTATTTATAAACAGTATTCCCGGTGCCGGACTTCTGCCGGACGATTATCTTGACATAGAATCCGCTCTTATGGATCATGCGGGTGATGTGGTTGTTGAGATTACCGAACAGACTGAGGCCGATGAGGTCACTTTGCGTGCCATCAAGAGAAGATATGAGATGATGGGCATAGGGCTTGCCCTTGACGATTACGGAACGGGTTATTCCAATGTAATGAATCTGCTCCAGTACATGCCGGCTTACGTTAAGATCGACAGGACGCTGCTTACCGAGTTAGACAAGTATCCCAAGAAGCAGAGATTCGTCAGGGAGATCATTGAGTTCTGCCAGGATAATAATATCATGTCACTTGCAGAGGGTGTAGAGACCTGGCGTGAGCTAAGGATGGTAGTCAGAATGGGAGTCGATCTTATTCAGGGATATTACACCGCAATGCCCTCCGCAATCATCGTTCCTGAGATTGAGAGCGATATCAAACGTGAGATCTTAAGATACCGCGATGAGTATAAGGCGGGAAAGAAACAGCCTGTATTTATTGCCGATGATACCGGAAGAGTCAACCTTTCATCTCTTGCTAAGTCAAGTTACAGCTGCATTCTTGTCGGAAAGGATGAAAGAGAGTCAAAGGATATCACTATTTCCGGAGTTCATGGTTTAAAGAGCAATGCACATGTCGAGATATCGGCCAACTATACCGGACGCATTACTCTTGAAAATGCCTATCTTATGGGAACGCAGGGAAAAGCCTGCATCGAACTTGGAGAAAACTGTGATGTTACTATTATCCTTATAGGAGATAACCATTTAGACAAAGGTGGAATACTTGTTCCGGAGTCTTCTTCACTGAAGATCATCGGAGGCGGAAATCTCACGATCAATTTAGATGCACAGAATTCCTACGGCATCGGAAACGATCTTTCTTCATCAAACGGAAAAATCAGTTTTATGCAGGACGGTGTTATCGATATTGATGTCAAGGGTAATTCGGGCATAGCCATCGGCTCCGGTAACGGCGGCGACATTGAGATATGCAGGGGAAAATACAATCTCTCCGTAAACTGCGGTTTCGGCGTAGGTGTTGGATGTTATTATAATAAGCAGAAGGTTCATCTTTCCGACTGTGAGTTTGAGATAAATATCGCGGTCACAAAGGGTGTTGCTATAGGCTCTATGGAGGCTGACTGTGAGATATCTGCCACGAATTCATCCATAAGGATCACTGCCGAAGGCTCCGAGGTTTCGGGCTGCGGTTCCATTGACGGAATCATGTGCAGGGTGCATTTCTATGACGCCAGCATATATACGGAGATCAGGGGAGATTATATTACCGGTATAGGATCTTTAAAGGGTGGAACCGACTACTGTCAGGAGAGAGCTACCTTAAGAGTTTCGGGAAGCGGTTCTCATGCACTTGCTTACGGCGGACTTAACGATAATACCAAGATCCTTATCGTTGACTCCGATACTTCGGTAGATATTATGACGGCGTGCCAGAAGGATACCATGGCTCCGGAGGATAACATTACCATTAAACACGGCAGAAACCGCTTTATGATCAATGGATTCCCTTACGAGCATTATGTGGATTACGGCGATAATAAAGAGAACTGAATAACTCAGCATATCGCTATGCGATATGCTTTGTTCACAAAAAAAGACGGATAGCCACGATATTTTTAGATATTGTGGCTATTTTTGTATGTTGAAAATTCGTATATAATATAGGAGTTTAGGAATGTTTATTTCCTAGGAAAACGGCAGATGATATCTGCATAGCTTTTTACAGGAAGCCCGGCAGGCTTCCGAGAGAGGAGAAAATTATGAAAAAGAAGTTAGTAAGCGTTATGCTTGCAGGAGCTATGGCTCTTTGCCTCGCAGGCTGCGGTGGCGGATCTTCCACAGGAAGTTCAGACAGCAGCTCATCATCATCAGGTTCTTCATTCGGCGACCTGCTCAACAATGCTATCAGCAGTGCTGTTGATGAAGCTGTTGGTGAGATCAACAGTGAGATTCAGGATGTCAGCGATCAGATAGGCGATGCTGTAGGCGATGTCAATGACGGACTTGCTCAGATCGGTTCACAGACCAAGTCTGAGGGCGTTATGACCTACGCCGAGTATGCTGCAGCAGATCTTGATACCTATGTTACCATTGAGACATATGTACAGGCTCATCAGTCATGGTGGGACGGCAAGATAACCGTTTATACCCAGGATGCTGACGGTGCATATTTCCTTTATGAGCTTCCCTGCACTGAGGAGGAAGCAGCAAAGCTTGTTCCCGGCACCAAGATCGGAGTTCAGGGCTACAAGTCAGAGTGGTCAGGCGAAGTTGAGATCACCGATTCTTCATTTGAGTTCATCGAGGACGGCGATACATTCGTAGCTTCACCCGTAGATCTTACTGATCTGCTTGCTTCGGATGAGCTTATCAATTATCAGAACCAGCTTTTCTGCGCTAATGGTCTTACGGTTGTTGCAAGAGACAGCGGTAATGCAGTAGATTACAAGTGGGATAATTCAGGAAGCCATGATGAGAACAGCGACCTTTACTTCAATGTTCAGGATGCTGCAGGTAATGTATATACCTTCACCGTAGAGTCTTACCTTACCGGCAACGACACCGATGTTTATGCCGCAGTAGAAGGACTTAATGTTGGTGATGTTGTTGATGTAGAAGGTTTCCTTTACTGGTATGAAGGCGTTAATCCCCACATCACAGGCATTGGCGTTAGATAAGATTCAGGGATTTTCGATTTAATCACGATTTCAAAAAGGAGTGTATCCAATGGATATACTCCTTTTTTTCTCTTTATTTACAATAAGATAATATACTGCGGGGAATATTATGTTGTGGGCTTGCGAAGGGGACATCTGGAAGGACTGACTCTTTCGGCGAGAGAGCGAAGCCCGCTGTCTATAAGATAATCCTGAAGGATCGGAAGTGACTGGGGCGAGGCGGGCCCGATCATTATTTCCTCGATAAGATCCACAAGCTTTATTCCTGAAATGCTGCACAGCTCTTTGAGATCAAGGGGATAGTATTTTTTGATACGGTCCCAGGCAATATGATATTTCGGCTTAACCGCAGCCTCCTCAGCACTGAAGGGCGTGTAAATAAGCCTCACTTCATTCTCGGAGGTAAAGGAAGGATGCTTGAACGCAGCAGAAGAGATCCATGCATCATTCATCAGTTTGCGCAGTTCTTCAGATCTTTTTTCATATGAACTCAGATCACTCATCAGCTCGACAAATTTGGGTATCAGCTCGTAACCTTCCACTGTGTCGCGGTAATAAACCTTTTTGAGAGAAACGCTTCCCGCATCGGTGACGATCTTTTCAAGAAGTTCCTTGTGAAAGACTATGCATACTCCCTGTCCTCCCTTTGCATACCTTTCCCATTGGGCAGCATCATCACGATACTCGGAAAAGCAGGCGGCATAGGCGGAGTAGTGAAATTCCTCGGCAAATTCTTTTTTGAAGTATTCCTTAGCTTTGGTGAACTGTTTATCAAGGCCGGCATTTTTGAGATCGACAAGCACATTGTCTCGGATGCCGTTTACGAAAAGACGCATCTCCGACGTGTCGTTCATATTCAGTATATTGTTCAGCCTCAGCTCGGCATTTCCGACAATGCCGTTCAGTGCGTTAAAATCAGTGTAATGATATAGTGGCATATTCTACCTCACAGTACGAGACTGCTATGTTTTACGGTCTGTTTCGAGAACTATTATAGCATATTTTGGCTTTTATCTTTCAATATTTATTGCGTTTTTCAGCTTCTTAGTGTTTAATTATATATGTTTATTATATACATTTTAGATATATGAAAATGTTTCCGGATATTTTTACATCTAATGAGGATCTGTTATGTTTTTGGAAAGATTTTATCCTGACTGTGAAGCCGAATCGGCTTACGACCTTCCCTATGAAAAATTATATGAGCTCGGATACAGAGGTATTTTATTTGATATCGACAATACCCTTGTTCCACACGGAGCACCTGCCACGAAGAAGGCTATAGCTCTTTTCCGAAGGCTTCATGCCATCGGATTTAAAACGATGATAATTTCAAATAATAAGGAAGAGAGAGTTAAGCCCTTTGCCGATGCCGTAAGCTCAAGATATCTTCATAAGGCCAACAAGCCCGGGAAAAAGGGTTATGAAAAAGCCATGAAAATAATGAAGACTGAACCCGGGACCACGCTGTTTGTGGGCGACCAGCTGTTTACCGATGTCTGGGGAGCAAAGAAGGCAGGGATCTTTACGTATCTCACAAAAAAGATACATCCCAAGGAAGAGTTCCAGATCATATTAAAGAGAGGACTTGAGGCCATAGTTCTTTTCTTTTATCACAGAAAGTTTCGGGGGTAGCCATGAACGAGATAGGCGGAAAAACAAGAGTGCTCGGAGTGATAGGCAATCCCGTGGAGCATACGGTATCTCCTGTGATACACAATAATCTCGCGGGTATTCTCGGAGACGATATAGTATATGCGGCTTTTCACGTTATGAACGAAAATCTTGAAGATGCGATAAAGGGTGCTTATGCCCTTGATCTTCTCGGTCTTAACGTGACTGTTCCCCACAAGGAAAATGTCATAAAATGCCTTAAGGACATCGATCCCTTAGCTGAAAGGATCGGTGCGGTAAATACGCTTGTCAGATGCGAGGGAGGTTTTAAGGGCTACAATACTGATATGCCGGGGCTTCTTCGCGCCATGAAGCATGACGGAGTCTGCTTTGACGGCGAGGAGGTCATTATTCTCGGTGCAGGCGGCGTGGCAAGAGCCGTTGCGATGATGCTTGCCGAAAACAATGCCGGACATATATATATCCTGAATCGTACGCTTCCGAAGGCACTGGATATAGCGGATGAGATCAATGCTTATAAGCAGGGGATGATAACGGCACTTTCGCTTGATGATCACGGCAGTCTTGATAAGAGCAGAAAATATATAGTGATACAGGCCACCAGTGTGGGAATGCATCCCAATACGGAGGCGGCTGTTATTGAGGATCCCTCGTTTTATGAGCTGGTAAAAGCCGGATATGATATTGTTTTCAATCCTCTTGTGACAAAATTCATGAAGCTGTGCCGCGAGGCCGGCGCCCTTGCTTTTTCTGGACTTCGCATGCTCCTTTATCAGGGCGTCATCGCCTATGAGCTATGGACAGGCAAAGAAGTCTCCGAGGAGAATGCGGAAAAGATTTATGAAAAAATGCTTGAGGCTATGAACGGATGAGTATGACAAAAAGAGACAATATATTGCTGATGGGATTTATGGGAAGCGGAAAGAGTACCATGGGTATAAGGCTTTCCTATAAGCTTCAGCTTGCGGTGGAAGACACGGACAAGATGATCGAAGCTGCAGAGGGAATGTCCGTCAGCGATATTTTTGCATCAAAGGGAGAAAAATATTTCAGAAAAAAGGAAACCGAGCTTCTTGTTTTAATCAGTAAGCTTGATTCAAGGCGTATCTACTCCCTTGGCGGCGGAACTCCGATTCAGCTTCAGAATCAGGGGCTTATAAAAAAATGCGGAACTGTCATTTACTTAAGGGCAAAGCCGGAGACTATTTATGACAGGCTTAAAGGCGATACAACAAGGCCTCTTCTTAGATGCGAGGATCCGCTTTCCAAAATAAAGAGCCTTCTTGCCGGCCGGGACCCGATATATGAGCGCTGCGCGGATATTATTGTTGATGTCGATGGGCGCGAGCAGATTGAGGTGCTCGAAGAAATACTGTTAAAACTGGACAAGCAAAAGGAGCAGGCATGAAGAAAATACTTGTGATAAACGGACCAAACTTAAATTTTCTCGGTATAAGGGAAAAGAATATATACGGTAACGAGGACTATGACTATCTTGTAAAAATGATAGAAAAAGAGGCTGAAAAGAGAAACGCAGAGGTTACTTGTTTTCAGTCCAACCACGAGGGAGCGATCATAGACCGTATACAGGAAGCGTATTTTGACAAAACCGATGGGATCGTGATAAATCCCGGGGCTTACACACATTACAGCTATGCGATCCACGATGCGCTTGCATCAGTTACGACAATCCCCAAATGTGAGATCCATATATCGGATATAACGGCCAGAGAGGATTTCAGGAAGATCTCGGTGACGGCACCTGCCTGTGACAAGCAGATATACGGACACGGTTTAGCGGGGTATATTGAGGCAATGGACTTTGTTCTGGAGAATCAGAAAAGCTAAAAATCCATTATTGAGACAACGTTTTGTGTAAAAAAATAGAGTGGGTAATAAATTTTTTTGTTGATTGTTTGGAGACTTTTTGTTAAAATAACTGAGTATTGTGACTAAAAACCGCATAGGAGGATTTTGAAATGGCTGAAATTACGGCTGGTGATATCAGGAACGGAGTTACTTTTGAGTACGACAGCAAGGTATTCCAGGTACTTGAATTCCTGCATGTTAAACCCGGTAAGGGAGCTGCATTTGTTCGTGTTAAGATGAAGGACGTTAAGAACGGCGGAGTTAGAGAGCTTACTTTTAACCCTGTTCAGAAGTTCACTCTTGCAACCATCGAAAAGAAGAAGATGCAGTATCTCTATAAGAATGATGATATGTTTGTCTTCATGGATATGGAGTCTTATGAGCAGATCGAGCTTGCAGAGGCTGAGATCGGAGATTCAATGAAGTTTGTTCTCGAGAACATGGAGTGCACCATGCTTTCTCACAACGGACAGATCTTCTCAGTTGAGCCTCCTATGTTTGTTGAGCTCAAGATCACCGAGACAGAGCCCGGACTTCGCGGCGATACGGCTACGAACGTAACAAAGCCCGCTACAGTTGAGTCGGGTGCTGAGATCCGTGTTCCCATTTTCATCAACGAAGGCGATGTGATCAAGATCGACACCAGAACAGGTGAGTATCTCGGAAGAGCATAAGCTTTCAGAGAATACCGATCGGCTTGGATAATATACAGACTGACAGAGCAATTTCGAATAAAAATATCGGGATTGCTCTTTTTTTTCTAAATTTTTATAGGCCATCAGGCCGGAAAGGATGCCATGTCTGTTATAGAATTTGCCGAGAAGGTGAGAAAAGCCGCTCAGGATATACTGGGACCTGAATTTTATGTAGAAACAGTGGAAAATACGAAATTAAACAATGTAAAGCTCTGGAGTGTGAACATTCACTCCAAAAACGCGAATATCGCTCCGGTGATATACCTTGAATCATTCTATGCCGATTATGAGGAAGGGAAAACCTTTGGCACGATCATGAATGAGATCATAAAGATCTACTGGGATTATGTGCCGAAAGAGGATTACGATTTCAAAAAGCTGCTTGATTTTGAATATGTAAAACCCAGGATCTGCGCAAAGCTCTGCAATGCCGGAAAGAATACCGAACTCCTTAAAACTGCAGTTTATACCGAATATCTGGACCTTGCAGTCCTTTATTATATTGAACTTGATAATCTGCAGATCGGAACGGGAAATGTGACGATCAGGAAGGAATATGCAAAAGACTGGGGTGTGAGCATTAATGAACTGTCTGCTATAGCTCTTGAAAACTCGGTAAGGAAATTTCCCGCAAAGCTTATATCGATGAATGAGTTCTTCGAGGATTATCTTCGCAAAAAGCCTGCCTTTGTGGATATGATCAGGGAGGCTGAATATGGCGGATACTGCGATTATCTGGATGCGATTAAAAAAACGGAACCGATGCTCTGGATACTTACCAACAGCAAGCAGACAAACGGGTCGTCAGCAATTTTGTATCCCGGAGTTATCGAAGAATTTGCGAAAAAGAGAGGTTCCAATGTATTTATTCTTCCGAGTTCGATACACGAATTGATACTTGTGCCCGAAAGCTGCATTGATGAAAGCGGCAGGGATTGGGATGAAAAGGTTGATGAATTGAAGAGCATGATAGCATATGTAAACGATGCGGAAGTGTCTGAGGGAGAGTTTTTATCCTACAGTCTGTATTATTATGACAAAGTTAAGAAAAGTATTATTTGCGTTTAACAGACTTATGTGATAATATATGCAGGGTGATTTAACAAAATCGTAACAATTTGCGGCCGTAGTCTAATGGATAGAACGGAGGCCTCCGACGCCTTTAATGCAGGTTCGATTCCTGTCGGCCGCATCCTGCATCATTATTATTTTGGAAAAAAAGCCCTTGGGGCACTTGGAATAAGGTTATGAAAAAAGTATTGGATACGATCAAAAAGCTGCCGGGTATTGCAGGCAGATTTATATTAAAGTACAGCAAGTATTTCTTCCCCGGATTTGCTCTGATCATCGCAGCCATTGTGGTTGTTGTGGCCCTTGACCAGAAGCAGAAGTCCGTCGAGAGAGAAAAAGAGCGCGAGGCACAGCTTCTTTTAGAGCAACAGCAGGCAGCGGCGGCACAGCTGGAAGCTACAGAGGTTCCTCTTAAGGAAAATGAGGACGAGAGAGTCCGTGCTCTTATCGAGAATTATTATCTTGCTCTCACGAACGGTGATACCGATCTTCTGCTGAGCGTCTGTGAGGATATTGATGAGAGCGAGGTTATCAGGCTCTCGGAACAGTCTAAATATGTTGCTTACACCGTGGATAATATCTACTGTCAAGCCGGGCTTGAAGAGGGGAGCTTTATAGTTTATGCCTATTGTATGGTTGTTTTCAATAAATACCCGGACTATGAGCTTCCTGCTTACAATGGATTGTTTATCCGCACCAATGAAAGCGGTGATCTTGTCATTGAAAAGGGTGAGCTCACCGATGAAGAGAATGATTATATCTCCAAGGTAGCATCCCAGGATGATGTAACAGAGCTTAACAATAAGATCAATGTTGATTACAATGATATTGTTCTGGAACATCCGGAAATACTTGACTATCTGATAGAACTCGATCAGACAGTAAGCACATCCGTCGGGGAGCGTATAGCCGAGATCAACTCGACCATAGAAGCGCAGCAGCTAGAAGAGGAACAGGGCGAGGAAGTGCAGGAAGAGGAAGCGGTTGATACCGAGCCGGAAGTTCCTGTTGTTATATATGCTACCGCAACCACAGTGGTTAATATCAGAGCTTCGGACAGCGCAAATGCCGAGAGAGTCGGAGAGGCCAGAACCGGTGACAGATTTGAGGTCATCGAGGAACTTGTGAACGGTTGGACGAAGATAAAGTAGAACGATACCGAAGCATTCATTAAGTCGGATTATCTTTCGATGATACAGAGTTCAGCGGGACAGCCTACCATAGGAATGCTTACCGCAAAATCAGAGGTAAACATCCGCAGCCTGCCGGACAGCAATTCCGAGAAGGTCGGGGCGCTTATAGCAGGAGACCAGCTTGAGATCGTTGCCGTCGAGGATGGCTGGTGCACCGTAAAATTCGAAGATATGCTGGCATACGTTAACGAGGAATTTGTTGATTGCACGATATTTGAGTAAATTTAACAGTTTAAAACGTTAAATTGTTAAAATATTTATGTAAAATATTATTGCAATCCGCAATTAAAAGATGTATTATAATTTTCAGTTTAGAGGCCAACGAGGGCACAGGATTATTCCCTGCGCCCTTTTTTCACCTTTTTCAACTTAATAAACCATATAAACCCAATAAACCATACAAACCATAGTAAACATTTTTTTAATATAAGGAGGATTCAAAAATGTCTTACGTTGATGAAGTTTACGAGCGCGTAGTTGCGCAGAACCCCTCACAGCCCGAGTTCCACCAGGCCGTAAAGGAAGTGCTTGAGTCACTCAGAGTAGTGATCGAGCAGAACGAGGAAAAGTTCCGCAAGGAAGCTCTTCTTGAGAGAATCACCACTCCCGAGAGACAGCTCCTTTTCAGAGTTCCCTGGGTAGATGATAAGGGACAGGTTCAGGTTAATAACGCATACCGTATCCAGTTTAATTCAGCTATCGGACCTTACAAGGGAGGCCTTCGTCTTCATCCTTCGGTTAATTTAGGTATTATCAAGTTCCTCGGATTTGAGCAGATATTCAAGAACTCTCTTACAGGCCTTCCCATC
>JAEEGL014098476.1_pt1 | contig 12331 bp, 9 predicted proteins | sample 9134231 | NCBI WGS metagenome assembly JAEEGL01 (sample SAMN16246548, study PRJNA631951) | gut metagenome | biome: gut microbiome; feature: rumen; material: fiber-attached | host: Bos | place: Iran: Karaj | collected 2018-10 | reverse complement strand
AGTTTACTCGATAAAGAAGAAAGACGTTCTCACAGAGCGTTCTTTTGGCTTGTTTACATGATGTTCGGGACATGCCTGACGGACATTCTTTGTGCTGTTGCCGATTCAAGACAGGGTTACGCATGGTTTGTCCTGAATTGCATATTCACATGCTGTTTTCTTATTTTTATGGTGACGACATGTTATATGTGGTTCGTTTATTCGGCGACATTCACAAGAGCCAAGAAGCTTATCAATGCGGAAAACTGCTGGGGTTACAGGATCCCGCTGTTTGCTTATGTTATACTTACGATACTTTCGCCTTGGGGTGATCTGGTCTTTAAGGTAAATATCGAAGAGAACACACTTTCTGCGGGGTATATGAGTGCCGTTACGTATCTTATCCCGTGTTTGTATATAGTCATGGCTGCCGTACAGTTGATCATCGCATTTATATATGATCCGGAAACAAAGACCGTACTCAGCATAGAAACAATCTTTATGTTCATTGTCCTTCCGCTGGCGACGCTTATATGGAATCTTTTCTTTGATAACGTCAGGACGACGATACCTGCTTTTTCGCTTATCCTTGCTGCGGTCAGCTTTGATATACAGATAGGACATATATCGACGGATGGTCTGACGGGACTTAACAATAAGCGGCAGTATCTGCAGTTTATACGATCCTGTATGGATGAACCAAAAGGTCCGCTTACACTGTATCTTTTCATGATAGACTTAGACTATTTTAAGCAGATCAATGACGAGTTCGGACACTCTGAGGGAGATAACGCGCTTGTGGAATTTGCCGCGCTTCTCAAAAAAGTATGTTGCGGAAGTCAGGGCATGTTCCTGGCAAGGTACGGCGGCGATGAATTTGTTTTTGTCATCAAATCACGCTTCGACGAGGAGATCACCAATCTTAAGCGGGATATCAAGAAGGCCATCAAGGAAAGAAACGAAATGCCTTCCTGCAAATACAAGCTTTCCGCTTCGATAGGCTATGCAGCTTACGAATACGGTGCCGATACACTTGAAACGCTTACGGCAAGAGCGGATGAAATGCTTTATAAAGAAAAGATGGCTCATCATATTGCACTCGACAAAGAATCAGTAAAGGAAAACAACCGATAAATGGAAGCAGTTACAGAAGTTTTACAGCTTGATTCCCATATCATCAAAGAAATATTCGGAGAGCTTGACGGCTTTGCCAAGAAGATAGAAAAAGCATTCAATGTTTCGTTGATATCAAGAGACGGCGAGCTTAAGATAATAGGCGATCAGAAGAACACCTCTTCCGTTAAGGAACTCATTCTATCCATCGCAGATTCCATAAACAAAGGAAATGAGATAACGGAACAGTCCGTCAATTATTCGATAGCTCTTTCCATGGAAAACAGACTTGCATCCGCGTCAGAAGTGGATAAGGACGTCATCTGCTTCACAACCATGGGAAAGCCCATTAAGCCCAAGACTATCGGTCAGAAGGAATATGTGGATCTGATCCGAAATAAGATGATCGTTTTCGGAGTTGGACCTGCCGGAACCGGTAAGACATATCTTGCCATGGCTATGGCCATCAAGGCTTTTAAGAACGATGAAGTTTCAAGGATCATCCTGACACGTCCCGCCATCGAAGCGGGAGAGAAACTGGGATTTCTTCCGGGAGATCTTCAGAGTAAAGTCGATCCTTATCTCAGACCTTTGTACGACGCACTTTACCAGATAATGGGAGCGGAAAGCTTCCAGAAAAACATGGAGAAAGGCCTTATAGAAGTGGCTCCTCTTGCTTACATGAGAGGAAGAACACTGGACAATGCATTTATCATTCTTGACGAAGCCCAGAACACCACGCCTGCTCAGATGAAGATGTTCCTGACCAGAATAGGCTTCGGTTCAAAGGCCATAATCACGGGCGACGAAACCCAGAAGGATCTGCCTGCGGGTACGGAAAGCGGTCTTGATGTGGCACTTAAGGTGCTTAAAAAAGTCGACGAGATCGGCTTCGCACGCCTTACTTCCCTGGACGTCGTAAGGCATCCTCTTGTGCAGAAGATCGTCAACGCATACGAGGAATACGAGAAAAAAGACAAGAGGAGCAACAATAGTGGATCGGGAAGAAACACAGATCACAGAAAACAATACAGGCAAAGATAGTCTGAAAAAATACTTTATCTGTATCGGAGTCTTTGCGCTTATCGCTGCGGGCACGGTGCTGATATCAGCCGTAAGAGTCGGAGAACACCCATTTAATGCCGTTCATTTCTGGGCGTCTGTCATTATGGGGGCATTGCTCGCGCTCTACGGATTTTTTACGGCCAAAAAAACGGGCTTCACGAAGGATAACGCCCTTGCGACTGTTGTTGCCACAATTTTTTCCGCGGCTCTTTACCTTTTGTTAGGTCCCCTTACGCTGATACCCTTATGGCTCATCGGTCCCCTTGCGGTTTCCTGCTTTGTGGATCTTTCCATGGGGCTGTTTATGGCTTATTTTTTCCTGCTTCAGGAAAACCACTATTTCGGCAAGAGTCTTACAAGCCTTATCGTGCTGTTCGTGATCGCGACGCTTCTTTGCCTCGCGTCCGAATACGCCGGAAAGTTTTTAAGGAAATATATTACGGAAGAAAAAGAAAGAAGTATTGGTTCAATGATAAAGAAGAAGACAAAAGAAGAGACTACCGAAAAGAATCTTGCTTATCTTGAAAGTCTTGCATCGGAGCTTGATGCAAAAGCGGTCAACGACTACGACCTTAACAAATCGGTTATTCCCGAGGTCAAAGATGCTCAGTCGGAAAGCTTCACAGGCTTTGTTCCGGAAGCTGTATCAAACGTTTCGGCATACGATTACAGCAAATATACGGATGACACAAGCGACCTTCTTGAGGAGCTTAAGACCGTCAAAAAGAGTGCATACATGCATTCTTTAAGGGTAGCCGCCATTGCGGGAGACTGTTCGGAGAAGCTCGGATTTAACCGTATGTTCACAAGAGCCGTCGGCCTTTATCACGAGATCGGTAAGAGTCGCGAGGGTGATGCCAATGCCAACACTGTATCGATCCTTACCGAGAAACAATTTCCCGAAACCATCATTCATGCGGTGGACGAAGTCACAAACAAGGACAACCTTCCATTCACATCGAAAGAGGCCTTTGTTGTTGCAATATGCGATACGGTGATCACAACATATCTGTATCTTAAGAAGACTTCTTCGGCTGTCATTACCAATGTTAAGATCATAGACAGCGCCATGACAAAGTATATGCTTAACGGAAGAGCCGACAATTCGGGAATCAGCGTAAAGGATTGCGGTGATATCAAGAATTACCTTATAGGCTTCCTTGACGAGTGGGAGAACAACGCAAAATGAGCATAAATCTTGAACAGGATATCGATACATCGGATATTTTTGATTTCGATCTTCAAAATGAGATAACAAAAACCGTAAACGCCTGCACTGACTATCTCGGCTGCGAATATGAAGTACAGGTGAACGTGCTTCTTACGGACAATGATACTATACATGAACTTAACAGGGAAAACAGAGGGATAGACCGTCCTACGGATGTCCTTTCGTTCCCGATGATCGAATGGGAGACTCCCGGAAAATGCGATTTCAGTGAAGACGACGAGATACTTCTCTGCGATCCCGACTCGGGCGAGCTTGTACTGGGAGACATTGTGATCTCTGTGCAAAAAGTCCTCGAACAATCCGCCGAATACGGACATTCGGTCAAACGTGAACTGCTTTTTCTTGTGGCGCACAGCATGCTTCATCTTTTCGGCTTCGATCACGAAGCGGACGAAGAAAGAGAAGAGATGGAAAGGATGCAGAGGGAGATACTGGATTCTGTCGGTGTAACAAGGTAGTTTAAATGGCTAACAAAAACAGGAATTCGTTCTATATTCAGGGCAGCATTCTTGCCGCCGCATCGATCATATCAAGGCTTATCGGGATAGCCTTCAGGATACCGATCTTAAATATACTCGGTGATGAAGGCTACGGAGCATATTCAAATGCTTACGAGATCTACAACCTTGCTTTGCTGCTTTCAACTTTCAGCATTCCAATGGCAGTCTCGAAGCTTGTTTCCGCAAGGGAAACAAAGAAGGAATATGTCAATTCGTTCAGGATCCTCAAGGTAAGCTTTGTTTTTTCGTTTTTATCGGGCCTTGTTATGGCGGGGCTGGTATGGTACTTTGCGGATGACATAGCTCTATTCTTCATAAAGTCTCCCAACAGCGCATTGCCGCTAAAAGCCCTTGCGCCCACCATATTTGTGTTTGCCGTCATGAGTGTTCTTCGCGGCTTCTTTCAGGGGAAGAATACCGTGCTTCCCACCTCGATCTCACAGATACTTGAACAGATCGTTCATGTGGGAGTAGGTATTGCTCTTGCAAGCCTCTTTATGAAGCTTTTTGCGGATAGAGAGAACAATTTCTCCTACGGCGCGGCGGGTGCGACTCTGGGTACACTTGCGGGAGCAATTATTGCGCTTATCTTCCTTGCATTTATTTACCTGATCTACAGACCGACTCTCATGAGAAGGCTAAGAAAGGACCCTACGGGTAAATACGACGGTTACGGATTGCTTCTCGGGATGCTCCTTGCAACGGTCATTCCCATAATAATGAACCAGTTCCTTTATTCCATAACCGGCAATATCGATTCGGTGCTCCTTAATCATATTCTTTCCCTTAAGGGTGTGGATGAGAGCACGAGACTGATCCTCTGGAGCAAATACTCCGGCAAATTCAGACTCCTTGTGAATGTTCCCCTTGCGATAGCTTCAGCCATAGGGGTAGCCATAATCCCCAACGTTGTTGCGGCTTATACCGAAGGAAAGACGACGGAGATACATAACAAGATCCGCGACGCCATCAAGCTCAACATGATGATCGCAATCCCCTGTGCCTTCGGACTCATTGCTCTTGCGGGCCCCGTAATGCTTGTATTGTTTGCGGATGATTCGGTCATTTCCTTAAGACTTATGATGCTTGGCGGCATGAGTATCGTTTTTTACGCATATTCCACCACAACGAACAGCATCCTGCAGGGAATGGGAAAACTGAGATTCCCGGTTATTCACGCGATCTTCGGTATAATCTTTTACTGCGCCGTGGATTTCGGTATCATGTACTATACGGATTTCGGCGTTTACACGCTGGCTCTCGGCTATATGGTATTTCCATTTGTTGTGGGCTTCCTTAATTCCTTTACCATAAGGAGAGTCGTGTCATACAAACAGGAGATACTTAAAACATTCGTCCTTCCCGGGGTGTTTTCTGCCGTAATGGCGATCATTGTTTACTTTTCGTACGAAGGCGTGTTGTTCCTTGTGAACAAACCGATTATTGCCCTTATTGTTGCGATTTTCGCGGGAGTCTTTGTATACGGCTCACTCATGATAATCACCCACACCGTTTCAAGGGAAGAACTGCTGGAATTCCCTATGGGCGGCAGGATCGTCTCATTTATTGAAAGTACAGGATTTAAGCTCTGATGGCAGATGACAGAAAGAAGATCAGAATAGGAATTATCGGCGGCGGCGCCGGAGGTATGACCGCCGCAATTTTTGCGTCTTTTTCGCCTATTGCCGACATTACGGTCTTTGAAGCCAAGGATGTTCCCGGAAAGAAGATCAACGGCACGGGAAACGGCAAATGCAATTTTACGAACGACAACATGGGACCGGAGTATTACAGAGGTAACGATCCTTCCTTTGTAACACATGCGATAAAAGTATTTGACAATAAAGCAGCCAAAGCTTTCTTTACCAAAATGGGCATAAGACCCAAAGAAAAGAACGGCGGATATATCTATCCCAATTCCGAAGAAGCCTCATCCGTTTCCGCAGCTCTTAAGCTCACGGCCGAAAGCAGGAAAGTGAGATTCGTCTTTGAACGGGTGAAAAGCGTTAAGAAAGCCGGTAACGGCTTCACGATAAACGGTCAGCCCTTTGACAGAGTTATCATGGCCTGCGGAAGCTTTGCCAACATGAAGGATATCACCGACTTTAACGGATATGACCTTGTGAAGTCTCTCGGCATAAAGCTTACGCCTCTTTATCCCGCATTATGCCAGATAAGGTGTCAGGGAACCTTTTTAAAGACCATAAACGGCGTCAGAACAGACGCCTCCTTAAAAGTGTTTGCAGGCGCCAAAGAGATCGCCCGTGAAAATGGAGAGATCCTCTTTACGGATTACGGTGTTTCGGGCATCCCCGCATTTCAATTAAGCCGTTATTGTTCCTCTATGATAGCGGAAGGTAAAAAGATGTCCTTAGAGATCGATCTTTTGCCCGATATGGCGCCGGAAGAGGTTAAGAGGGAGATCGACACACGCTTAATAAGCACGGGCAAAAACGGCCGAAATATCGAGGAATCCATGTATGGTCTCCTTAACCACAAATTAAACTATGTGCTCCTAAGGTTAGCGGATCTTGATCCCACGGGAGACAAAAAAACCGTTACTCCTCAGAAAGCCGCTAAACTTGCGGACCTCCTTAAGTCTTTTAAACTTACTGTGACCGGAACAAATGATTTTTCCTTTGCCCAGGTCGTTGCGGGAGGAGCCGACCCTAAGGAGATAAACGATAAAACCATGGAAAGTCTGAAGCTCCCGGGACTTTATTTTGCGGGAGAAATAATGGATATCGACGGAACATGCGGCGGCTATAACCTTCAATGGGCATGGAGTTCAGGCGCAATTGCGGGACTTTGTTGCGCGGGAGAAGATATCCCGGAAGATTTTATAAGCTTTCTTGAAAGCAGATTCAGATGATAAGAGTACAGATAAAGCTTAGATTAAAGCATGACGAAAACGACATAAAGGCAGTGCTTGCAAAGGAACTTAAGTGCAATGCTTCCGATATAGCCTTTGAGATAGCAAAAAGATCCCTTGACGCAAGAGACAAAGCCAACATATTCTGGCTTTATACCCTCGATGTGACACTGAAAAGCGAACAGTCCGAAGACAAGTGCGTTAAAATGTCCAAAGGTCGCGTTAGCAAGGTCACAAAGCAGGTCTACTCATATGTGCCAAAGGGGACGGTCCCCGTCACCAAGCGCCCCGTTGTAGTGGGTTGCGGTCCCGCGGGACTCTTTGCCGCATATATGCTTGCCATAAACGGCTACAGACCGCTTGTTCTTGAAAGAGGCGAAGACGTAGACAGCAGGTCAAAAACGGTGGAGAGCTTCTGGAACGGCGGAGAGCTGGATCCGGAGAGCAACGTGCAGTTCGGAGAAGGAGGCGCGGGAACATTTTCCGACGGTAAGCTTAATACCGGGGTAAAAGACCCCATGGGAAGAATTGCGTTTGTATTGGATACTTTCGTGAAATTCGGCGCATATCCCGAAATTAAATACTCCAACAAGCCCCACATCGGTACGGATGTTTTGAAGATCGTCGTTAAGAATATGAGGAACGCGGCCATAGCAAACGGCGCCGAATTCCGCTTCAGATCGCGTGTTACAGATGTAGAATGTGACCGTGACGGTAGGCTTTCGTCCATAACGGTGAACGGTGAAGAAAAGATCCCCTGTGAGATCTGCATACTTGCCATCGGACACAGTTCCAGAGATACCTTTGAAATGTTGACCGAAAAGCCGCTTGTCATGTCTCCGAAGCCTTTTGCCATCGGTGTAAGAATGGAGCATCTTCAGGAACTCATCGGGCGTTCGCAGTACGGGGAGAATTATAAGCTTCTTCCCGCCGCCGATTACAAGATGACCTTTAAAGCGAAGGACGGTCGCGGTGTTTATTCCTTCTGCATGTGTCCCGGCGGTTTTGTCGTAAATGCTTCTTCCGAAAAAGAGAGGCTTTGCGTAAACGGCATGAGCTATTCGGGAAGAAACGCCAAAAATGCTAATTCTGCAATTGTAGTACAGGTTAATCCGGAGGATTTTGAAAGAGAAGGCTTCACGGGTGTTCTTGCGGGCATGAGATTCCAAAGGAAATGGGAAGAGGCATGTTTCAAGCTTGTCGGCGGAAAGATTCCCGTACAGAGATTCGGAGATCTTAAGGCAAATGTGAAGACAACGGATTTCGGCAGTGTCGTTCCGAGCATGAAGGGTAAATATGAGCCCTCCGAACTCACTACGTGCTTGCCGAAATATGTAAAAGAAGATATAATTGAAGCGGTAACGGATTTTGATAAAAAGCTCAGGGGCTTTGCCGATCATGATGCGCTCCTGTCAGGCGTCGAAACCAGAACGTCTTCACCCGTAAGGATCGAAAGAGACGAGAACGGAGAATCCGCCATTAAAGGACTTTACCCCTGCGGCGAAGGGGCAGGTTATGCCGGAGGCATTACAAGCGCAGCCGTTGACGGTATCAAAGTATTCGAAATGATCGCAGAAAGATACAAAAAGGCCTAAAGATGAAGGAAAGAGAAGAACTCAAAAACAAACACAGGATAGTTGTCAAGGTGGGAAGCTCCACCATCACATATCCGGAAACAGGTACTATAAACTATTACAAACTCGAGAAGCTTGTAAGGATCCTTGCAGATCTCCATAATATGGGCAAGGAAGTCGTTCTTGTAAGCTCAGGCGCCATAGCGGTGGGACGACATGAGATGGGACTTACGGAGAAGCCCAAGACTCTGTCGTGCAAACAGGCCTGTGCAGCCATCGGACAGGCGGCGCTCATGACGGTATACAAGAAGCTTTTTTCCGAATACAACCACACCTGTGCCCAGATCCTTCTTACGAAATATACCTTTATGCAGGACGAGAGCTATAACAACGCCTGCAACACACTGAACGAGCTGCTTTCCATGGGTGTCATTCCCATCGTAAACGAAAACGACACGGTTTCCACGGCCGAGATCGAGATAGGTGATAACGATTCGTTATCAGCCTATGTATCATCCATGATCCGGGGAGATCTTCTCATCATACTTTCGGATATAGACGGACTTTACACCGACAATCCCAGGAAGAACAGGGATGCGGAATTTGTCCCCATCGTCCGGAAGCTTGACGATCATATATTCGAAATGGCAAAAGGAGCCGGCTCCGATGTGGGTACGGGAGGCATGCTGACAAAGATACATGCTGCCGTAACCGCCACCAAGTCGGGCACGGACATGGTCATCATAAACGGTGATGACATCGAAAACATAAGAGCTGTAATGAACGGTGAGGAAAAGGGAACACTGTTCGTGGCTGATAAAGACGAGGATTTTGATTTTAGACGTTTGACGTGATCAATGAGGAGGGAACGATTATGAGCGAGTACATTATCGAGATCGGTCAGAGAGCCAAAGCGGCATCTGTAACAGTCAAGAATCTTTCAACCGATATCAAGAACCGGGTATTAAAAGAATGCTCCGATGCCATCAAGGAGAACATTGACATGATCTCCGAAGCCAACCGCAAGGACGTTGAAGCCGCAAAGAAAAACGGTCTCAGCGAAGCTATGATCGACAGGCTTTCTTTAAACGAGAAGCGCATACTTGATATGGCTGCGGGCCTCATTACCGTTATGGGTCTGCCGGACCCCGTCGGTGAAGTGGTTTCCATGACACTTCGTCCCAACGGTCTCCAGATCGGTAAGAAGAGAGTTCCTTTGGGGGTTATCGCAATGATCTATGAGTCGCGCCCCAATGTTACCGTTGATGCTTTCGGGCTTTGCTTCAAGGCAGGCAACACCTGCATTCTTCGGGGCGGTTCGGATGCGGTGAACACCAATGCCATACTTTCACAGCTCATACGTGATATTTTGAACGAAAACGGTGTCAATCCCGATGCGTTATTGTTTGTTGACAAGACTGACAGAGAATATGTCGATGAACTCATGAAGTTGAACGACTACGTTGACGTCATCATTCCCAGAGGCGGCGCGGGACTCATCAACAATGTCATTAAGAATTCCACCGTACCCGTTATCCAGACGGGCATCGGCAACTGCCATATCTATGTCGACAAGTTGATCGACGACGAGATGGCACTTAAGATCATCGAGAACGCCAAGACCCAGAGATACGGCACATGCAATACCTGCGAATCTCTTGTTGTGCACATCGAGAGCGCCGAGCGTATCATCCCCAAGATCTACGATCTTCTCACCATTAAGCACGGTGTAGAGATAAGAGGCTGCGAACGCTCAAGGGAGATAGTTCCCGAGATCAAGCCCGCAACGGAAGAAGATTATTATACCGAATATCTCGATAAGATAATCTCCATGAAGGTTGTGGATCACACCCCCGAAGCCATCGACTTTATCAACGAGCATTCTTCGGGACATTCCGAAGCCATCATCACGAAGAATTACAACCACGCCATGAGATTCTTAAATGAGATCGATTCGGCTGCGGTTTATGTAAATGCTTCCACGAGATTTACGGACGGTGCGGAATTCGGATATGGCGCAGAGATCGGCATTTCGACCCAGAAGCTTCACGCAAGAGGACCCCTGGGGCTTAATGAGCTCACAACCATCAAATATATAATTTTTGGAACAGGTCAGATAAGAGAATAATGAATGTAATACCATGCAATGAACCGGCAAGACAATACTATTATATGGACCGGGTAAGGGAGCTTCTTAAAGAAGAAACAAAAAAAGCCGGACGTCCCCTTACTTATCACATACAGACCTTCGGCTGTCAGATGAACGCCAAGGACTCGGAAAAGCTTGCCGGTATCCTTGAATATGTAGGATATACGGAATGCGACAACGAAAATGCCGATTTCGTGATCTATAACACATGTACCGTCAGGGAAAACGCCAATACGAGAGTGTACGGGCGTATCGGCTATCTCGGTACTTTGAAGGCTAAGAACCCCTTCATGAAGATCGCGCTCTGCGGCTGTATGATGCAGGAGCCGAAAGCGGTGGAGAAGGTTAAGAAAAGCTACCGCTTCGTTGATATCATTTTCGGAACCCATAACATATTCAAGCTGGCAGAGCTTCTCTACGAGAAGTTTAACGGCAATAATAAGCAGATCATAGACATCTGGGAGGGAACGACGGAAATCGTGGAAGATCTTCCCAGCGCAATGAAATTTGATTTTAAAGCCGGAATAAACATCACCTACGGCTGCAACAATTTCTGCACCTACTGCATAGTTCCTTATGTCCGCGGAAGAGAAAGAAGCAGAAAGCCGGAGGACATCGTAAAAGAAGCGGAAGAGCTTGTGTCCAAGGGCGTTATTGAAGTGATGCTTCTCGGGCAGAACGTAAATTCCTACGGCAAAGGTCTGGAAGAGCCCTGTTCCTTTGCGGAACTCCTTAGAAAAGTGTGCCGTGTGGAAGGCATCAAGAGAGTCAGATTCATGACACCTCACCCGAAGGATTTTTCGGATGAAGTTATAGAAGTCATGAAAACAGAGCCGAAGATCTGTGCGCATGTGCATCTTCCCGTGCAGTCCGGGAGCAGTCGGATCCTTAAGCGCATGAACCGCCATTATACGAAAGAACAGTATCTTACTCTTGTAGAAAAGATTAAGAGAGAACTTCCCGACGTGTCCCTTACAACGGATATCATCGTCGGTTTCCCGGGTGAGACGGAAGAAGATTTCCTCGATACCGTTGATGTTGTAAAGAAGTGCGGGTTTGACTCGGCATTTACATTTATCTATTCCAAACGTAACGGTACGCCTGCAGCGGATTATCCCGACGAGGTGCCGGAAGATGTTGTAAAGGACAGATTCGAGAGACTTCTTGAAGTATGTAAGGAGCAGTCGGAGAATGCTGCCGAAAGGATGACCGGGAAAGTGGCGGAAGTCCTTGTGGAAGGCTTGGACGAAGGCAATACGGGCATGCTTACGGGAAGACTTTCAAACAACCTTCTGGTTCACTTCGAAGGCTGTGATAAGCTGATCGGAAAACTGATAAAGGTCAGACTCGACGAATGCAAGGGCTTCTATTACCTCGGAAGCGTTGCCGAATAAAATGAGATCATGGGATACACAAAATTTTCTGTTTTGTGTATTCCTTTTTTTATCAAGACCTTGACAGGTTTTTAAAAAATCTATATAATTTTATCCGTATGCAATTAAAATTGTATACATAATTTCATAGGAGGTGTTCCGCAATGATGTTATATGTTATTGTCGGAGCTGCATCCTTTGTCATTGCTGCTGTTATATCCGGTCTTTTGTGCTGGAAACTCGGTATCGCAGATCACGTTAAAAAGTACGAAAGTAAAGTGGGATCTGCGGAAGAACGTTCCAAACAGATCATCGAAGAAGCATTAAAAACAGCAGAGCAGAAAAAACGCGAAGCTCTCCTTGAAGCCAAAGAGGAGAATCTCAAAGCCAAAAACGAGCTTGAGAAAGAATACAAGGAGCGGAGAGCCGAGTGCCAGCGCGCCGAGAGACGCGTAATGTCAAAGGAAGAAGCAGT
>JAEEGL013883896.1_pt1 | contig 12331 bp, 12 predicted proteins | sample 9134231 | NCBI WGS metagenome assembly JAEEGL01 (sample SAMN16246548, study PRJNA631951) | gut metagenome | biome: gut microbiome; feature: rumen; material: fiber-attached | host: Bos | place: Iran: Karaj | collected 2018-10 | reverse complement strand
CTTCTTTAGAATAGATCATTGGTGGTACCTAATTTGAATGTGTTCAATAAATGTTATTTTCGTGTTGTAGAACATCTGATTATTTATCTATGTCTCTGCTTTTTCACTGATTTTTCTAAATCCGTTTCCAAAGCAAAATGTTCTAAAACACAAAGATTATAATACACACCGCTTCAAATTTCCAAAAACTTAAGCTTAAAATTCTATTTTCTTGGTTTTGATTCCAGAATTTTAGACTTATTCATTATCTTCAAAAATCAGAAATGCATTTTTTAAATTTGCACTAAAATAATCCATAAAAATAAAAGTGTGATCTAATCTTGCACTTCATCATTTTTTATTGTAAAAATTCTTATCGGACTAAATTTCGATAGAAAAAAATTAAAACAGATTTGATTAAAAAGCTGTTTAGAGACGATGAGTTATTTTAAGCATTAAAAAGGAAATTATTATGCTAGAGAGTGAAAATCCAAAGGGACCGCTGTTCTTTATGGTTCTTTCAAGAACACCTTTTATTCTTCAGATTGTCTGCGGTCTGATTCTAGGTATATTAGCAGCTTATGTTTATCCGGATGACACCACAATTATTCCAACCTTCGGTGTTATCTTCGTTAAGGCTCTAAAGGCAGTTGCACCTATTCTGATTTTCGTTCTAGTATCTGCAGCTATTGCAAAACACAAATCCGGCATGCAGACCAACCTAAAGCCAATCATTGCACTTTATTTCGCAGGCATGATTCTGTCAGGCGGTCTGGCTCTTGTAATGAGCTACATGTACCCAAGCACCTTCAGCGAGCTTGCAACCAATGCTAATGTTTCAGCTCCACAGGGTATCAAGGAAGTATTAGTAAACTTCGTAACCCAGGCAGTTGAGAATCCTGTTTCAGCTTTCATCAACGGTAACTTCGTTGCAATCCTTCTATGGTCAATTGCTCTTGGCATGATGTTCAGATACTCACACGACAATACAAAGAAAGTATTAGATGATCTAGCAATTGCAGTATCAGGTGTTATCCGTATGGTTATCCGCTGTGCTCCATTGGGTGTATTCGGACTAGTATACTCTTCATGCACACAGGAAGGCGGCTTTGCAAATCTTCTAAACTACGTACACGTAGTAGTTGTGCTGGTTGTAACCATGCTGATTATTGCTCTGATTATCAACCCTGTTCTAGTATTCCTGACCACCCACAAGAATCCATATCCACTTGTATTAAAGTGTCTTGCTAAATCAGGTACCACCGCATTCTTCACCAGATCATCAGCTGCTAACCTACCAGTTAACCTGGCTTTATGTGAGGAATTAGGTCTTAACAAGTCAACCTACACCATCTCAATTCCACTAGGCTGCACCATTAATATGTCAGGTGCCGGTGTTACCATCGTTATCATGACCATGGCAGCTGCTAATACCCTGGGTATCCATGTAGACTTTGCTTCAGCATTCCTGATGTGTATTGCTTCAGTTCTATGTGCATGTGGTTCATCAGGTGTTGCAGGCGGTTCTCTAATGCTGATTCCTCTTGCATGTTCAATCTTTGGTATTCCAAATGACATCGCAATGCAGGTTATCGGTATCGGCTTTATCATCGGTGTAGTTCAGGACTCATGCGAGACTGCATTAAACAGCTCAACCGACGTTATCTTCACTGCTGCAGCATGTGAAAGAGCTGAGAGAAAAGCAAACAACTAATTACCGATTTTCATAATATAAAAATTCTGAAAAAATAGGGCCTCCGAAAAGCTGATAAATACAGCGTTTTGGAGGCCTTACTTATTCCAGATCCGCATCAAAACAAGCTTCTTAATAGTAAATATTTTTATCTGGCTCACAGTTTCTAACAAAAAATCGCTTCAAATCCTTGCTACCACTGTGTTTTGATGTATATTCAGTGAAAACAACAAACAACCACAAAGGAAATATACTATGAATAAAACTCAGCTTGTTGATGCTATTGCAAAGACTAGTGGTCTAACTAAGGTTGATTCAAAGAAGGCTGTTGAGGCTTTCCTAGAGTCTGTACAGGCAGCATTAGTTAAGGGTGACACCGTTCAGCTAATCGGCTTTGGTACTTTCAAGGTATCAAAGAGAGCAGCTCGTCAGGGTCGTAATCCAAGAACTGGTGAAGTTATCAAGATTGCAGCTACCAAGGTACCTGCTTTCTCAGCTGGTTCTGCATTAAAAGACGCAGTTAACAAGAAAAAGTAATTTTTCATTGTAAATTCATCAAGGCCAGAATTGTATAATTCTGGCTTTGTTCTTTCTGACTTCCAGATTACAGAAATCTTCAAGAAAAAAAGGCTATAAATGTGACTCAAATCATGTATAATAGCAGCCGTTTGTGTACAGATCTTTAAAAAACGTACTGAAATACCTAATAACTTTATAAAAAACCGCAATTTACGTTAGATTGCCAGATCTATAGATAAGTTGAAGAGAGTAAGATAGTGAAAACAGTATTTATTGGAATAGCAGGCGGAACCGGTTCAGGCAAGTCAACTTTTACAAAGAGACTTAAAGAATATTTTGGGGACAATCTGACCGTCATCTACCATGATAATTACTACAGACGACGTGATGATATTGACTTTGAACACAGAAAGCTAATCAACTATGATCACCCTGATTCACTAGAAACTTCCCTTCTGATTGAACACATCAAACAGCTTAAAAACGGACACGAAGTTGAAGGTCCACTATACGATTTCGCACAACACAACAGATCAGATAAAACCGTTCTCATCAAACCATGTAAAGTCATCATCGTTGAAGGTATTCTGGTTCTTCACGAAACTCTGCTAAGTGATCTTTTTGATTACAAGATCTACCTTGATGCAGATGCAGACGAAAGAATTCTAAGACGAGCAGCAAGAGATATCAAAATGAGAGGCAGAGAGCTTCCTGATATCATCGCTCAGTACCTGTCCACTGTTAAACCAATGCACAACCTGTTTGTTGAACCAACAAAATCAGTTGCAGATATTATTATCAACAGTGCACTGAACGAGGCTGCTTTTGACATCGTCAAAACTAAAATCGAAAGCATTATAGTTTCAAATCAAGATTAATTTTATCCTCACCGAAAATAAGGTATATATATGTCTGCAATACTTAACCTTATAGGTATGGCTCTTATTCTGGGAGTTATGTTCCTATTTTCAAACGGCAAAAAGCAAATCAAATGGAAGATGATTATAAAGGCACTGATTGCCCAATTCGTACTCTGCCTAATCTTTATCAAGCTTCCTACAGGTATCTGGATTATTGAGAAGATTTCAGATGCATTTCTTCTTGTACTTGGATATGGAAGAAACGGTCTTGCTTTCGTATTCGGTCCTTTAATCGATATTGAAAAGTCTGGTTTCATCTTCCTCTTCCAGGTTCTGACCAACCTTATTTTCTTCGGTGCTCTTGTAAACGTTCTTTCTTATCTTGGAATTCTTGGCTTCGTTATTAAAGTAATCGGATCTGCTGTAGGTAAGCTAATCGGTACCACCCGTGTTGAAAGCTTCATCTCAGTAGCCAATATGTTCTTGGGTCAGACCGAATCACCTCTTCTGATTTCCAAGTACCTGAGCAACATGACCAAGAGTGAAATCTTCGTTGTAGTAGTTGCCGGTATGGGAAGTATGTCTGTATCCATTCTTGGCGGATACAACGCATTAGGCATTCCAATGCAGTTCCTAATCCTTGCATGTACTCTAATTCCATTTGGATCAATCATCATGTCAAAGATCCTGTATCCAGAACAGGAAGAGGTTGCAATTACATCAAAGCTTGAGATTGACAGAAAACAGGCTGGCTGTAATGTAATTGATGCTCTTGGCAATGGAGCAATGGATGGTATTAAGATTGTTTCTGCTATTGCAGCATCTTTAGTTGCAATTGTGGCAATGGTTGCACTGGTTAATGGCATCCTGTCACCTACCGGTCTTACCATCGAGAAAATCTTTGGATGGATCTTCTACCCTGTTTCATACTTCATGGGATTAAATGGAGAGTATACTGATTTTGGTGCACAGCTTTTAGGCTCAAAGCTTGTTTTAAACGAGTTTGTAGCATTCTCAGAATTAGCTCCAGCCTTACAGAGCATGGACTACAGAACACAGGCTGTTCTATGTATTGCTATCTCAGGCTTCTCAAACATTGGAAGTATGGCTGTATGTGTTGCCTCTATCGGCTCATTATTCCCACCAAAGAAGCAGGTTCTGGCTCAGATTATTGTAAGAGCCTTATTAGGCGCATTTGCCCTGAATCTGTTTAACGCATTCATGGTAGGCTTAGTTCTTTCATTCGGCTAACAAAAGTCTGCTTCAAGGAAAAGCTAATATTCACAACGTGGATATTAGCTTTTTTATTATCTGAATCCGTCTCTATCACCGACAATCCCCTTGTCTAACACTTTCCCTTCTATATCGTCAAAGACAATCAATCACACCTAAATTTGTTTAAGTTCTTTTTATTGTTTGAAGCATCAGGTCCAGATCTTTTATAATTGCCTCAGATTAAAAGGTAATAAAATGACAACACTAGAAATATTTATTACAGCAGTTGCTCTTTCTATTGATGCATCTGTCTGCTCTGTAATCTACGGTAAGAAACAGACCTGTTCAGAATCTAAATTCCGCCATGCTCTGAGTATGGCTTTTACCTTCGGATTCTTTCAGTTTCTGATGCCGATGATTGGATTTAAGTGTGGTGAATCAATAATTGGTTTAATCGACGAGTACGACCACTGGCTGGCATTTATTCTTTTAGCCTGTGTAAGTTTCAATATGGTAAAGGAAGCCTTTGAGGGAGAATCTCAGGAACCACGCCATATAAACTTTATGATTCTTTTAAGCCTTGGTATTGCAACCTCAATTGATGCACTGGCAGTTGGCTTTTCACTTGGTCTTACCTCAAATCCAAGAATACTCTACTCCTCCCTGGTAATCGGTATTGTCTGCTTTACCATTTCCTTTGTAAGCTTTATGGCAGGACAGCAGCTTTCAAAGTTCAGAAAGCTCGACAGAGTATTAAATATTTTGGGTGCAATTACCCTGTTCTTAATCGGCGTAAAAATTCTTCACGAACACGGAGTCTTTTAAGAATTAAACAAAATTAGAAATAAAAGTATTCAGATACGAAAAAGGCTCAGAGGTAAATCCAATGAGCCTTAATTGTATTCATTTTGCTATAAAACAGACTAGCTGTTCTTTTCCTGCTCCATTGCTGCAGGTGATTTTGGAAGAATAATCATCTCGCCGTCATCCTCATATGCAGGAGCAACAATCTCGTCATCAGCCTTGTCAGAAGATGAGATACTGATATCCTCACGATCCTCACGGAATGCTGTAGCCAGTGAAGAACTCTGAACCTGACTGTCAGCCTCGTCAAGATGAGACTTTCCAAGAACAATCTCAGCCAGAGCACGTTCCTGCATACTTACTGCAACATAACGGTTTGCTAAATCACGCATACACTGCAGGAAGGTTAAATACATTTCAGATGAATGCATTGAAACATGTTCTCTACCAATGATAGATACAAGTTCCATCTGACACTTATCAATATCACGGTTAAGTTTCTTGGCGTGCTTAACTACAGACTCTACATTGGCAGCAGACTGCTTTTCTTCAATCGCACGCAGATCTTCAACCAGCTTATCAATTCTCTTAACAAGGTCAAACAGGCTTTCCTTCATGGCACCACCGAAGATTGTATGACGGTTGGCAACATGATTTACAGCCTGATCAAGTGCATAATGAACAGACTTTGAAGCCTCTCTTAGATTTGAGAATACCAGATAGAAGAAGAACTTTGCATCATTGGTACTGGTAGTTGACTGATTCTTTATAGGATAGAGCTTCTGCTCAGAGCCTACAGCCAGTGAGTAGTATGCACTTCTTTCAATAGAAATAGCATCGGCGATATTTGAGGCTTTGTTTCTTACCTTGCGAAGCGCAAACTCGTTATCCTCAAAGAAAGCATCCAAAGCAGTCTTGATACAGGTTATTTCCTTCTCGTAGTAGCTAGGAACAGTTGAAGCTACACTGTTTAGAATCTCTCTGTCGCTCTTGGCAGATAGAATTGAGCTTACTGCTGCAGTCTGAGTCTTTCTGATGAAATTAGTGTAGATAATCAGAGCAAATACACAAGGGATCAGGAATAAAGCAGCATAGAATCCAAGATTACATAGAATAAAGTTGATAAATGCAGCAAAGCTGAATGCAGAGATACCGGTTAAGAACCAGCCGGCAATTACAGTGACTACACCTGAAATTCTGTAAACAGCACTTTCTCTATCCCAGGCACCATCAGCAAAGGATGAGCCCATAGCAACCATGAAGCATACATAGGTTGTTGATAAAGGTAATTTCAGAGAGGTGGCAACAGAAATTAAGGTTGCAGCCACCACCAGATTTACAGATGCTCTTACATAGTCAAAAGGAAGTCTTTCCTGACCTTTTACCACAGCAGGCTGTCTGTATCTGTGACGAATGAATCTAGCTGAATTGTTAGGAACAGTCTTATAAACAGCACGTGAAACACCCAGTCCCATTCTGGTAATGATTCGTCCTAGGGTTGAAGCACCGAACTGTTCACGAGAACCAGAAGTTGATGATGACAGATTGATTGAAGTCTGAACAACCTGACGGGCCTTCTTACTTACCCATAGGGTTATACACATTACAGAACCTGCAAGGAACAGCCAGATGGTACTTGTAACATTGTTCTCATTTAAATGATTCATCAGGAACATTGGGTTGCCAAAGGCATTTTCAGACCAGAACTCGAAGCTGTCTAAAGCAGCCAGAGGAACACCCACGAAGTTTACAAGGTCGTTTCCTGCAAATGAGAATGCAAGAGCAAAGGTTCCAGCAAGAATAATCAGTCTGAACACATTGCCCTTTAGGAGGATTATCAGCTGACCTAATATGGTGAAGCCGATAAAGATACACCACATGATGGTATTGAAGTGGGTATCTATAAAATCAAGATACTCAGGTTTCATAAAGGATGCGCCCTTGGCACCCTTGATAACCAGGAAGTATGAAATAGCTGTCAGAGAAAGACCGCAGAATACACCGCCAAGATAATTTACGGTTCTGTCAAATCTGAATGTAAAGAGCAGTCTGCAGATAAACTGAACAATCATACCGGTTATAAATGCCAGTACAACAGAGAGCAGAATTGCTGAGACGATAGTTGCGGTTCTATCCAGCTTGATATAGCTGAAAATGTCTGAAAGCGGAAGGTCTGTACCGTACACCTTATAGAAAGATGCAAATGTTGCTGCACCTAAAAGCTCAAAGACGATTGATACGGTGGTGGAGGTAGGAAGACCAAAGGAATTGAAAAGGTTTAAAAGTAGAACATCAGAAATCATTACTGCTGCAAAAATCAGCATTATTTCCTCAAAGGAGAACAGCTCCGGGAAAAGCATTCCCTTTCTGGCCACTTCCATCATTCCAGATGAGAAGGTTGCTCCGCAAAGAACGCCCACTGATGCAACCAGCATAATAACAAATAAAGGAGCGATTCTTGTGCCAACTGCTGAATTAAGGAAGTTGGCCGCGTCATTACTTACACCTACAAAAAGATCCAAGGTGGCAAGAAGCATTAGCATTACTACTAATATAAAGACAATTGCTTCAAACATATTTTTCCTAATTGTGCTCTAACATTTTTTTTGAATTTTAGCATAAGTTACCTCGGTTTTGGGTAGCCCTGCCGTTCAATGTATTAGACAACTTTCACACACTGAAAAATTAAGAAATTTCTATGCAAAAAATTAAAATTATTAACATTTCGTTAATTGTGACAAATATCTCGTTATTTTGGTTCAGAACACCATTTTTTTTAGATAATTTGAGATTTTGAGATTGCAGATTATATAATGAAAAGAAAATTTTTAACGTCAAATAAACGTAAAAAAAATATGGAACACGACTTACAAAAAGACATTATCTACACCCGTATCAAAGAAATGATAGTCAACGGCACATTCGCCATGGGTGAAAAAATCTCTGAAAGAACACTTGAGCAGTCTCTAAAGGCTAACAAGGCCCCTATCAGAGATGCCTTAAAAAGACTTCAGGCTGAAGGTCTGGTCGTGCGTAAGCCAAAAAGCGGAACCTATGTATTCTCTTTATCACAAAAAGAGTTATTGAATCTTTTAAACTTCCGTTTTGTCATTGAATCTCAGGGAATGATCCTCTCCTTTGGACAGAACCAGGAGAAGCTCATTGAGAGAACCGAAAACATTATTATGAAGATGAAATCTGCTCTGGCCCTAAATCAGGGAGATGTGTATCTTCAGCAGGACTCTCTGTTCCATGAGACACTGGTTTCTCTGTGTGAGAACAACTACTTTATTACCTCTTTTGAAAGAATCTCTGCAATCATGGATACGGCAAGAAACTTTCTGGGCAATAATCTTGAGCATATGCAGAAATCAATTGTTGAACATCAGAATATTGCCAATGCTATTCGTGAAAAGAATATCGGCCGTGTGGTAGAACTTCTGCGCGAACATATTCTTCCGGAGTTTGGAGCATACTGGAAAAACTTCAATCTATCAGATGCCGACTGATTTTCATATAGTCAGTCATTACCAAGTCGATTAAAGCCTTTCTTATTTCCACACAAAGAAATTTCAAATATTATGTTTTTTTGTGTGGCAAAATTTTTTCTTTTGTGAAAAAATACACACGGAAAACAATTGGTAGCTTTGGGCTGAAAGAAACAGCCTTATGCCATGCTGCTAGTGCGAATAACCAAACAGCAACTGCTGTTTTTCGGAGAATCCAGATGATCTCAGCATGCCTTTTAAATGAAGAAGACGATACCCTAGCTATCGTCCCAATTAAAACAACCGAGCCTCTGCCTTCAGATGTTATCTGGCTGGATGTTAATCAGCCTGATGAGGAAGAGCGCAGCTGGCTTGAAGCCTTACTTGTGGAAGATGTCCCTGAAGAGGACGAGATGGATGACATTGAGTCATCATCACGTTTCCGTGTCGGTCCTGACGGTGTACATATTCTTTCCTTATTTCCACAGAGAATTTCTAACGAAACTCATGGTGTGAACATGTCTTTCACAATGAGAAAGAATCTTCTGATCTCTTTCCGTGAAGATGATATTTCCATTGTCAGACTACTTCGCTACTACATAAGACATAATAAGGTTGATATACGTTCTGCTTTAGATATCCTGGTTAAACTTCAGGAGCTTAAGGTAGATCAGTTATCTGATCTGATCGAGGATGCATACAGCACTCTGGAAGAAACTTCTGATCAGATAACAGATGAGCTGCACGTGGATGAAACCCTGGAGGAGCTGGTAAATCAGGAGGAGTTGAACTCCCAGATTCTGCAGGCCCTTCACGATACCAGAAGAGCTCTAAGATTCATCAGAAAGACCTTCGGAAGTTCACTTGAAGATCGTCAGATTAGAATTTTAGATGAGGTTTTAACCGATATTGAGTCTATTCTGCCTCACACCTCATTTATTTCTAACAAGATTAACTTCCAGCTGGAAGCTTCCATGGGCTATACCAATCAGAAGCAGAACAGCATCATCAAGATCTTCTCAGTGGCGGCAGTAGTTTTCATGCCTCCTACCTGGATTGCATCTGTGTACGGAATGAACTTCAAGTTCATGCCTGAGCTTGAATGGTACTGGGGTTACCCTCTATCTATCGGTCTTATGATCATGTCTGCAGCTATAACCTATTTCTTCTTCAGAAAGAAAGGATGGCTGTAGCTTTTACGTACTTTTAAGAATATAGCTACGAAAAAGGCTGGGATAAAATCTCAGCCTTTTACATATCCGATAAAAAAATTTTTTGATTCTACTTAATAATTCCCTGCTCTTTTGCCCTTTTTACAATCTCCTTAAAGGCAACCACAGAATCATAGGCAGTAGAGTCAGCCAACCTTAAAACATCTTCTTCAGACAGATACAGAATTCCTGAAACCTCACTCTTCTGTCTTACGGTGATGCTGTCAGTAATAGCAAGATAAAGATAACCGTAGAAATAGCGCATACCGCTTTTAGAGATAATCTTTTGAGGACCGAAACTGTGGAATTCACAGGATGGTAAATCCGCATCCACACCAATCTCTTCTAAAAGTTCTCTTTTGGCACTTAGAATTTCATCCTCACCATGCTGCATGACACCACCTACAACAGCATCAAAGGTACCTGGAGAATAATCCTTGCATAGAGTTCTGATTTCAATCAGGAACTTGCCGCTGTGATCCATTACCGCAATATAGGATGCTCGGTGTGGCAGCTGATCTTTTCTCATTTCCTTACGGGTAACAGTTTTAATGATGTTATTGTCCTCATCAACAATATCTACTAATTCAGTTGCTGACATTTTTATTCTCCAAAAATTTGTTAAAAAGATTATAATTTCAAAAATCAAAAAAGTGACGGATTTTTTTTATGGTAAGAGAAAACAGAAACGACATTATTTCACTTGAGGAAAAGATTGCCTGGCTTGAAGATATCATCGAAAGACAGTCAAAAGAACTAAGTGATTTATATGACAAGATGGATAAACTAGAGCGACAGTTTAAGGTTCTTTATTCTAAGGTTGGAGATCCTTATGCAACCCGTTCTCAAAAGGATGAAGTTCCGCCACCTCATTATTAGTCTCAAGGTATTGATATGAAAAAACTAGTAATTCTTCTGCAGCTTTTTGCTGTGATGTTCGTAAGCGCCTGCTCTAACGGTGAGCACGTTGCTGATTTAAAGTCCCCTATCGAAGTTGTTTCAGATGGTACCGGTCCAAAGGTATGCATTGCAGATGTTACCGACAACCGTCTGTTTGTAGGCAATGAGAATCAGCCAAATCTGCCATCAGGTGAGATTTTAAGTCCTGATTACAAATCACGTGCCTATGCAAGATTAAAGAACAGCTTTGGCTCTCAGACAGGAGCAATGCTTCTTCCTCGTGACAAGACCGTAACCATGGTTGTAAGAGAGGTTTTAGAGAGAGCTTTAAGCGATGATGGCTATACCGTTGTACACGACAGCGCAGCTGAGGATACCGACACCATCATTATGGCGGTAAGCATCAAGCAGTTCTGGACCTGGGCCGGACTTCAGAAAATCAACGATAACATCAACAGCGATATCGAGCTTGATGTATATACCCAGAATCAGGGAAATCAGAAACACTTTAATCTTAAGAACAGACAGACCAGAAAAGTGCTGACTGATACCAGAACTCTTTACAAAACAACAACTGAACAGTCTTTGGCAAACATCTACAATCTTGCTTTAGAAAAGTTCAGAAATCTGCAGTAATCATCTTTTCACTTAAGCCTCGGGCTCTAATTACCTGAGGATTTTAATTACCTTCTTCGATTCTCTACTCTGATGAGTGCTCTGAAAAACAGTCTTTTTTCTTCATCCTCTTAATAATTAAACGAAAATTTGTAACTTTTTTTATCCTATCCAGCTTCAATAAAATTGAAAAAATCCCATCTCAAAGCGTATAATGTTCAATCAGTTTTTGTTTATTTTGATTATTGATTATGAAAAAAATGCTTATCGCAGTTGCAGGTTCACTTGCCCTGCTTGCAGCTGGCTGTACATCACTTCCAGAGGGCGCTCGTAAGATGACTCTGAATATCAACTCAGTTGAGTTTCAGAATAAAAACAATGTTGAAGGCTTTTTAGTTGATTACACTGTTCATCACTCATCTGCCGAACCAATGCCAATTGACAAGGTTAAAATCAATATCAAACTAAATGGCAGAGAAGCTGCTAATTATGTAAATGAGAATGAGTTCCTCATCCAGCATCTTGAGGATAAGCAGTTTCAGACCTTTGTTCCAGCCAACAAGACTTATGCTGTTGCAAAGAAGAGTCTGATTTCAAATCCAATGCTTCAGCTGCAGGTTGATGCAACTGTTGAGATTATCGTTGATGAGAACAGCAAGCATGCTGAATCAGCTTTCAACGTCAAGAAAAACTATAAAGGTATAATCCATGGCACAGCTAACTAACGCAGACTACAGAAAGAATTCTTTCGAACCAAGAATTGCTGTTGTACAGTTAATCTTCGGTATCATCTATGGATTCGTAACCGGTATCGGCATCATTCTGGCTTTCAGAGTACTAGAGGCTACTGGTCAGCAGCCATGGCTTCAGTATTTCTTTGTTGTGCTGTTTGGTATTCTTGCCGGCAAGAGCTTCTATATCTATGCAAAGACACGTATTGCACAGAATACAGGTATACAGGTGGTTGCAAAGGTTGACAATATCGTTCCAACCCACGGTATCACTATTGTTGAAGGCATGCTGATTATGCCTGATGACACTACTCTT
>JAEEGL010445730.1_pt1 | contig 12331 bp, 16 predicted proteins | sample 9134231 | NCBI WGS metagenome assembly JAEEGL01 (sample SAMN16246548, study PRJNA631951) | gut metagenome | biome: gut microbiome; feature: rumen; material: fiber-attached | host: Bos | place: Iran: Karaj | collected 2018-10 | reverse complement strand
TTGCTTCTTTCAGCTTTTCTGAAATCTCCATCTTTGCGATCTCCTTTGCATGGCTTGAGTTTATCCGAAAATGAACCCGCCGGTCTATCAAATGGTTTTTACAAACCTCTCAATCGCTGTTAAAAAACCTTTACATCACCATTTTTCAAGGTTTTTCTTCATCATAACAGAGGGAGCCGGACGCCGGACCCGATCACCCGACAAACCGAGATTTGTTTTATCGTTATACCATTGCTGACCCGCGCGGTCAATTACCCTGCTTTCAAAGAGAAGGAGACACTTCCTTATGAAGTGCCTCCTTCAAGGCTTCTCTTTCTTCTGGCCTGCAGTTCCCGCAGACCCGGATGCCGTGCTGTTCTGAAGCCCTTCAGCGGACGACTTGTTTCTTTCCATGGCTGATCTCCATGCGCTTTCCCCGGCCTCCCTCGGAGCCATTCTTTTCTTGAAACAACAGGTCACATTGAGTATAATACACGTACCAATGCTGCTGCGGCGGCGATAAGACGGGCAGAGCCTGCGCGATGAGACCCTTCGAACCAGGTCAGGGCGGGAACGCAGCAGCCTTAAGATGGCGTCGCATGCGACGCAGTCAACTTTGCCCGTCTTATCGCCGCCGGAGACTTTCTTGAGGATGGATCCATGAAACTTGCGCTGTACCGGAAATACCGTCCCTCCCGTTTCTCGGAGGTGGTGGGCCAGGACGACGTGGTGCGCGCCCTGCGCAACCAGCTCACCGCCGGGAAGGTGGGGCACGCGTACATCTTCACCGGCATCAGAGGCACCGGAAAGACCACCCTGGCCAAGATCCTGGCCAAGGCGGTGAACTGTCCCAACGCCAGGGACGGCGAGCCCTGCGGCGAATGCGAGATCTGCCGGGGCATCGACAACGGTTCCATCCTGGACGTGACCGAGATGGACGCCGCCTCCAACAACCGGGTGGACACGGTGCGGGACCTGCTGGACGAGACCCATTACGCCCCGGTCATGTGCCGGATGCGGGTCTACATCGTGGACGAGGTCCACATGATGACCGCCAGCGCCTTCAACGCCCTGCTCAAGACCATCGAGGAGCCTCCGGCCCACGTGATGTTCATCTTCGCCACCACCGAGATCAACAAGGTGCCCCTCACCATCCGCTCCCGCTGCCAGCGCTTCGACCTGCGCCGCATCCCCGAGGACCGGATCGCCCAGCGGCTGAAGTACGTGGCCGCTCAGGAAGGCATCGACCTGCGGGACGACGCGGCGGACCTCATCGCCCGCCTGGCGGACGGCGCCCTGAGGGACGCCCTCACCCTTCTGGATACCTGCGCCTCCCTGGAGGAGGCGGTCACCGCGGACACCGTGTCCCGCATCGCCGGCATCACCGACAAGAGCTACCTCTTCGAACTGTCCTCCCTCATCCGCAGGGGAGACTGCTCCGGCGTCATCGGCACCCTCCAGTCCCTCTATCACGGAGGGGCGGACGCCCGGAAGCTGCTGACCGAGCTCACCCGGCATTACCGGGACCTGCTCATGGCGGGCAGCGGCGGCGTCACGCTGGCGGACTGCTCCGCCGAGACCCAGGAGCGTTACCTCTCCGAGAGCCGCGCCTTCTCGGTGAAGGAACTGCTGCACGTGCTGGACACCCTGGCCACCGCCTCCGACCGGATGGGGAAGTCCCTGGACGCGGACGTGGCCCTGGAACTGGCGGTGCTGAAGCTGGCGGGCGAGAAGCCGCAGGAGGACCGGGCCCCGGCCCGGGAGATCCCCGCGCCGAAGCCGGCCCCCGCCCCCGTGAAGGAGGCGCCCGCTTCCGCTCCCGCGAAGGAGGAGCCCTCTCCCGCCCCTATGAAGGAAGAGCCTTCTCCCGTTCCCGAGAAAGAAGACCTTCCTCCCTGGGAGCCCGACCCCGCTCCGGCGTCGGCGCCGGAAGAGAGAAAGCCGGCTCCCGCAGCCGCTCCCGCCCGTGAAGTGAGCGCGCCCGCGGAGGACGGGGACTGGCAGAAGGTGATCGGGATCATCAAGAAGAAGAAACTGGCGCTGGGCACCATGCTCCGCCATTCCGTCCCCCACCTCACCGACACCCACCTGCTCATCGAGGCCAACGACATCGCCTACAAGTTCATCCGGGAGAACGCGGATTCCCGCCAGATCATCAAGGACGCCTACTTCGAGGTGACCGGGCTGCGCAGGAACATCGGGCCCTGGAAGGGGGAGCCCTCCCGGGAGGAGAAACCGGCGGACGACGGACTGGACGCGTTCCTGGAGAGCGCCGCGAAGGCGGGGATCACCGTAGAAACCAAACAGGAGATAGAATAGAAATGAAAGCAAGACTTCCCGAAGGATACGGAAAGCAGAGCCAGAAGCAGATGCTGGACCGGCTGAACCGGATGCAGGCGGACATGGAGGCCAAGCAGAACGAGCTCCATGAGAAGCAGTACGCCGCCAAGGCCGGCGGCGGCATGGTGGAAGCCGTGGTGAGCGGAGAGCGCAGGGTGCTCTCGGTCACCATCGATCCCGAGGTCTGCGACCCCGAAGACACCGAGATGCTGGGCGACCTGGTGGCCGCGGCGGTGAACGCCGCCCTGGAGGCCGCCAACGCGGACTATGAGTCCGAGATGGGAAAGATCACGGGAGGGATGGACCTGGGCGGTCTGATGTGACATGGCCAACAACATCCCTTCCCTGGAACGGCTCATCGACTGCTTCGCCTCCCTCCCCGGCGTGGGGAGGAAGAGCGCGTCCCGCTATGCCTACCGCATCCTGGACATGGAGGAGCAGGACGCCCTCGGCTTCGCCAGCGCGATCGCCGAGGCAAGAGCCAACGTGCATCAGTGCCCTGTGTGCCACAACCTCACCGACGCGGAGAAGTGCTCGGTCTGCGGGGATGAGAACCGGGACCGCAGCGTCATCTGCGTGGTTGAGAGTCCCCGGGACGTGAACGCCATCGAGAAGACGCGGGAATACAAAGGCCTGTACCACGTGCTCCACGGCCTCATCAGCCCCATGGACGGGGTGGGCCCGGAGCAGCTGTACATCCGGGACCTGCTCACCCGCCTGGCGTCGGAGGAAGTGAAGGAGGTCATCATGGCCACCAACCCCACCGTGGAAGGCGAGAGCACCGCGGTGTATCTCTCCCGGCTCATCAAGCCGCTGGGAGTGAAGGTGACCCGCCTGGCCACCGGCCTCCCCATGGGCGGGAACATGGAGTACGCGGACGAGGTGACCATCTACCGCGCCCTGGAAGGCCGGAAGGAGCTCTGAGAAAGGAAGACCCGTGGCGAAGAAGGACAGGAACGGTCCGAGGACCATCGCCGAAAACAGAAAAGCCCGCCACGAGTATTTCATCCTGGAGAGCTATGAGGCGGGAATCGAACTGGCCGGCACCGAGGTGAAGTCGGTGCGGGCCGGCAACGTGAACCTGAAGGACTGCTACTGCCGGGTCGAGAACGGCGAGATGATCCTCCACGGCATGCACATCAGCCCCTACACCCAGGGGAACATCTTCAACCGGGATCCCCTGAGGGATCGAAGGCTCCTGATGCACAAGAAGGAGATCCTGAAGCTCTACGGACAGGTGAAGCAGGAAGGTCTGGCCCTCATCCCCCTCTCCCTCTATTTCAAGGGCAGCAACGTGAAGGTGCAGCTGGGCCTGTGCAAGGGCAAGAAACTGTATGACAAGAGGGCGTCCGAAGCCCAGCGGGACATGGACCGCGAGGCGGAGAGAGGCGTAAAGAACTACTGAGGAGAAAGAACATGTCCCATCCCATCGTAACCATAGAGATGGAAAACGGCCAGGTCATGACCGGAGAACTGTATCCGGAGACCGCGCCCAACACCGTGCGCAACTTCATCGAACTGGCCAACAGCGGCTTCTATGACGGCGTCATCTTCCACCGGGTGATCCCCGGCTTCATGATCCAGGGCGGAGATCCCCTGGGCATGGGATACGGCGGTCCGGGCTACGGCATCCCGGGCGAGTTCAGTTCCAACGGCTTCCGCAACGACCTGAAGCATACCCTGGGCGTCCTTTCCATGGCCCGGAGCATGATGCCCGATTCCGCGGGCAGCCAGTTCTTCATCATGGTTGACGACGCCCCCCATCTGGACGGGGACTACGCCGCCTTCGGGAAGATCACCGGCAACGTGGAAGCGGCCGTCGCCATCTCCCGGGTCCGCAGGGATTACCGCGACAAGCCGGTGGAAAAGCAGGCGATCAAGCAGATCCGGGTGGACACGCTGGGCGTGGATTACGGTCCCGCCGAGAAGATCAAGGAGTGACAAGGGGGTGTAAAGGCTTCGACGGGGATCCGGAGGCATGGCAAGCGAGCAGCGGCGGGGAACCGCTATAAACTCTCCAAACTTAAAAACAACTGACAACGAATACGTTGCTGTAGCTGCTTAATGCAGCTCGTCGATGTCCCGCGATACCTCATAACGGGGCACGGCGTAGAAAAATGAGGTGAACGTGAGTCCCGCAAAGCTTTGAGCGGGGCCACGCAAAACATGAAGCTACCGGACCCGGAGCGCGTCTGTCCGCGCCGGGCGAGGGAATGAAAAAGGCAGACTGCGCTCGGAGAAAGCTGTGAGGAAGGGTTTTCGGACAGGGGTTCAATTCCCCTCACCTCCACCATATCAGGCCTCCCCCGTACGTTCGACGTACGGGGGAGGCCTTTTCTGTTTTCTGTTTTTTCCCTGCGAGCCATTGGTTCCCTTTTACGGACGGCCACCACCGCACGGCCGTCTTTCTCTGTGGAAAAGTCCGATATGTTTTAAATATAACTTGACATTTTCGCACGGCGGTGCTAGTATCAACTTAGTTTAAAACCCATAACACGAAAAGGAGTCCGAATGACTGTATTCTCCAAAGCTGCCGAACTGCTCTCCACCTTATACGGCGACCTGAGCGCGGTCATCACTGCCGCTGCGGTGCTGTGTATCGCGATCTGTGCCATCAAGTGGGTCATCGCTTCCGACCCCGCCTCCGTGAAGAGCGCCAAGACCTGGCTCTTCAGCATCATCACCGGCCTCGCTGTCTTCCATCTCGCGAGGCTCATCGTGGACACCGTGTCCCATCTGGCCGAATGAGCGGCACCGCAGACGCGGCGCCGCTGCTGGGCGTCCTCTTTTCCGATCTGCAGACCGTCATGATCCCCCTCTGCGTCCTGAGCGCCGCGGTCTGCGGCGCCGGACTGATTGCTTCCTCTGATCCGGAAGGAAGGAGGCGGCACCGCACGGCTCTCTTCGTGGTCATCGGAGCCCTCGCGCTCTTTGAACTCTCCCCCGCCCTCGTCCGCATGATCCTGGACCTGGCGGAGGCTTTCCGCTAAGGAGGCACATGCTCACTTCCATTCTCAATTATCTGATCGAGGGGATCGCCTCCGCCACCGTGGCGGTGTGCGGAGCCGTCTTCGGAAGCGTCGGGTCCGGCCTCTCCTTCGTGGAGGACCTGATCCCCGGCCTGGGCACCCTGGACGGCATCCTCACTCTCATCGGCGCCTCCATCGTCGCCGCGGGCCTTTATCTCCGCCTCTTCGGCGCGGCCGCCTCGTCCCTGACGGGACAGCCTGCGGATCACCCGGTGCGCATCGCCGCCCGCGCGCTGACGGCCGGAGCGGGAGTTGCCCTTTCCGGTCCCCTGTGCCGCTACGTCCTGTCCGTCTCGGACAGGGTCTTCAGCCGGATCCTCGAATCCGGAGACCTGCCCGCCGATCCCTCCGCCCTTACCCTTCCCCAGCTCATCGGGACCGTCTTTACCGAGCTCATCCCCGTCGCCAGCGCGGGAAGCGTGCTGCTCCATTTCATCCTCACCCTCCTCATGGCCTGGAACATGATCAAGATCGCGCTGCTCACGCTGGAGCACGTCCTCCTGATCGTCGTGTGCGTCCATCTCTCTCCTCTCCTCGCCGGATTCTCGGTCAGTCCCTCCACCGGAGACATCGCCGCCGGTTTCGCCCGTTCCTTCGCCGGGCAGTGCCTGACGCTTCTGGCCTCCGCCTGGGGATTCCGCGCCTTCTCCCTCACCCTCTCCCGGGTCTGGACGTTCTCGCTGAACGGCGGGATCTCCCTGCTCCAGATGACGGCGCTGGTGCTCTTCAGCAGTCTCATCGCCTCTCTGGACGGGCTGTTCGCCCGCTTCGGCTTCCGCACTCTTCCCACTTCGGACACAGTGCGGGGAGGAGTCGCCAACTTCTCCCGAAGCATCGAGAACGCCGTGAGCAGGACCGTCGTGCGGGCGGCCGCGGGCTCGGTGGAGAACGCGGTGCTCCCGGTGCTCCAGGGATCCCGGCCGCCGGTCCTCCGCGTCCCGGCCGGCGAAGCCGCCGGCTCTTCCCCCGCAGTCTTCCGCTCCTTCCCCGGAACAGGAAAGAACGGCACCGAGGAGAAAGGACCGCCGGGACCGGCTCCCGCTCCGGCGCACGGTTCCTCACCGGATGGACCGGACAGCATCTCTCCCGTCCGGGAAGCGGTCGGGAGAGCAACGGATGAAACGGCGCGGCAAGCCGCGGGAAAGGAGACAACGGGTGAAAAGAAAGAAAAAGGAACGTAAGGATCTCGGATTCGTCCGCTCCAGAAGCTTCATCGGCCTGGCCTGCATCGCGGCTTCCCTCCTCCTCTTTGCCGCGGGCAGTTTCCTGCCCCGTCTGCTGAACAGCCAGACCACCGTGGTGGTAATGACCGCCGACGTGGCGAAGGGACAGATGATCTCGCCGGCGGACCTGGCCGAGGAGACCGTCTTCACCTCCTCGGTCAAGGCCATGAGTCCGCTGAAGAGCGCAGAGGCCGCCGCGGGAAAGTACGCCTGTGCGGACCTGTTCGCGGGGGACGTGGTCACGGCGGCGAAGGTCTCCCCTTCCCCCACCTACAACGATCCCCTCCTGTATGAACTGGCCGAGGGAAGACTGGCCATCTCCATCGGCATCGACTCGCTGGAAGCGGGGCTGGCGGACAAGCTGATCCCCGGGGACGTGGTCACGGTATACGCTCTCCCGGAGAGCACCTATGCCGCCTACGGTACCCTGCCGGCCGACGCCGCCGTCCTCTACCCGCAGTTGCTCTACGTAAAGGTGATCGCCGTCACCGACGCCGGCGGAAGCGATACCGACAACGCCTACCGGGACGAAGAGGACGGGAAGGCGCAGAAGACCCGCTCCACCGCCGCCGTGACACTGGAAGTCAACGCGCAGCAGGCCGCCCTCCTGGCGGGGATACAGTCCGGCGGCCGCTTCCATCTCGCCCTCGCCGCGCGGGGCGAGCGGGCTGCCGGGCTGCTGAAGCTGCAGGAAGACTTCTTCAACGCCCCTGAGCTCCCCGCCCTGTCCGAGAGCACGGAGGAAACGCCGGATGCCTGAGAGGAAATGCGTCATCGTCGCGGTATGCGGCAGTTCCGGAGCCGGGAAAAGCACCTTCGCCCTGGCGTTGGGCAGGTCTCTTGCCCGGCACCGGAAGGTGGTCTGCATCTCCCCGGATCCCGTCTGCCCCGCTCTGGCCTTCTGGCTGCCCGACCAGGTCCCACCCCACGGCATGGAGCGCTCCCTGGGCGCTCTCCTCCAGTATTCGGTGATCGACCTGGAGGCCGTCGCCGGATGCCTCATCCCCGACCCGCACTGTCTGGACCTGGCCCTCATGGGCATGGAACTGGGGTGCTATCCCGGCCGGTACGGGGAGCCGGATCCGTCCGCCGTCGGCATGGTGCTGGACCTGATCCGCCGGGAGGTGGACTACATCGTGGTAGACTGCGTCACCGACATATCCTCGGATCCCCTGAGCCGCACCGCCTTCACCTCCGCGGACTGCGCCGTCTGCCTGCTCACCCCGGACTGCAAGGGCCTCTCCTGGCTGGAGATGGCCAGGGCGGAAGGGCTGGATCTCTCCCGCGTCGGAACGGTGTTCTGCCCCGTACTGAGGGAATCCCCGCTGAACGAGCTCCGGGAGAAAGCGGGCGGGACGGTGATCGACCTGCCGTTCTCGGACGAAGTTGCGCTCCGTATCTGCTCCGGCGCCCCGCTGACCGGCTTCCAGAAACAGGCGGGAAGGTATTACGAAAAGGCGGTCCGTTCCTTTGCCGCCGCTCTCGCTTCCGGAGGAGGGAAAAAGGATGGATGAGAAAGAATACCGGGAATTGCTGGAGAAGGTGCGGCAGAAGATGGTCTCCTCCTTCTCCCGGGCGGTGGGCAGCTTCGACAGCGCCGCGGAGGAGAACAAGATCCGGGACATCATCCGTTCGGTGATCCGGGAGACGGTGGGGATGGATCCCACCGAAGCCCTGGTGGCCAGGATCTTCAACGACACCGCCCGGTACGGCCGGCTCACCGAGTGGCTGGAGCGGGACGACATCGAGGAGATCAACGTGAATGCCTGGGACAACACCGTCATCCACTTCACCGACGGCCGCACCGAGATGCGCAAGGACATGTTCCTCTCCCCCGAGCAGGCGGAGGACGTGATCCGGAAACTGCTGCGGGAGCGCTCCGGCAGCCTTCTGGACAATTCCTCCTCCATCGCCTACGCCCATCTCGGCGCCACCACCCGCATCGCGGCGGTCCACTCCTCCCTGCTGAGGGAGGGAAGCGGGGCGGCAGCCTCCATCCGCTTCGTCCACAAGGCAAAGATGAACCGGCGCACCCTTCTGGGGACCACTGCCACCGAGGACATGCTGTTCCTGCTGGAGAACCTCTTCCGCTACGGCATCTCCATCTGCATCTCGGGAAAGACCTATTCCGGGAAGACCAATACCGCCGGCTACATCCTCAACAGCCTGCCCTCCTCCTGCCGCATCGTGACGCTGGAAGAGGTGATCCGGGAAGTGGACCTGACCCACGACCTGGAAGGAAACGAGAGGAACGCGGTCCAGCTCACCACCAAGGAATCCGATGATGCCTCGGCGCGGGTGACGCTGGCGGAACTGTTCCGCGCCTCCCTCCGCCTCAACCCCAGCCACATCTTCGTGGGAGAGATGCGCAGCGAGGAAGCTTGGAACGCCCAGGAAGCCAGCAGGTCCGACCATGCGGTCATCACCACCATCCACTCCAAGTCCGCCGAGAGCGCCTACCTGCGGATGGTGACCCTGGCCAAGCAGGCCTACGACTTCGACGACGCCTTCCTGCTGGAACTGATGGCGGAAGCCTTCCCCATCGTGGTGTACCAGAAGCGGTTGGAGAACGGACGCAGGGTGCTGATGGAGGTCTCCGAATGCACCGGATTCGACCGGAACCGGGGCCTGTCCATCTCCTCCCTCTACCGCTTCGAAGTGACGAGGAATTCCTTCGACGCGGAAGGAAATCCGGTGGTGGAAGGGCACTTCGAGCAGACCGGCACCATTTCCCGGAAACTACAGAGCGACCTGCGGCAGAACGGCTGCCCCGCCGACGTGCTGAAACGCCTGACTGAAGGAGGTGAACCGCTGTGCCTAGTGAGCTGATCCTCTGGATCCCTCCCATTCTCCTGGGCGCCGGGATGTTCCTTCTCTTCAGCGGAAAGGCCGCGGACAGGGAGTTCGAACGGCGGATGCTGTTCGGCGCGAAGGAGAAACTGGAAGGCCTCCGTTTCGAGCAGACCCTGAAGGACCGCATCCTGACGCTGCGGGGACAGGCGAAGCCCTCCCTGATTCGGGAAGCTTTCCGGACCAAGGGAAGCGTCCTCCCGCCCCTGCTGGGGATCTCCGCCTTCCTCCTCTCCCGGGCGATGCTGGGTTCCCTCTTCCCCGCCGTGCCCGTGGGGCTCGCCTGCTTCCTCCTCCCCACCTGGTCCAGGAAACTGCGGAGCTACCGCCGGGCGGAATCCGACTCTCTGGAGACCGAAGCCGCGCTCTCCATCATCACCTCCTCCTATCTGAAGAGCTCCGACCTGGTGGGGGCGGTGGAGGAGAACGCAGCCTACATCAAGCCACCGGTGCGGGACCTGTTCCTCCGTTTCCTCTTTGAGTACCGGAACGTGACCCCGAACGTGCAGACGTGCCTGGCCAACCTGAAGCAGCGCTTCGCCAACGGCACCGCCAGGCAGTGGTGCGACCTGGCCATCGAGGCCCAGAGCACTGCGGCCGTCCGTTACGCGATGCAGTCCGCCCTCTCCCGCTTCCGGACCGAGAGGGAAATCCAGAGCGAATACAACGCCTCGCTGCGCCAGTCCATGAGGGACTTCCGCACCGTGGTCCTCATCATCGCTGCCTTCATCCCGGGCCTGCGGTTCTACTCCGGGGAATGGTTCTCCATCCTCACTGGCACACCTCAGGGAAAGGCGTCCCTTTCCCTGCTCCTGACCCTCATGCTGCTGGGCATCAACCGGTCCGTCGAACTGCAGGAACCGGTCACCTTCGATCGGAGGGCAGAGAAATGAACTTACTGATCCGCGTCCTCTCCTCCGTCCTCCTGGGCCTCGGCATCTGGCTCTGCACCTCGGAGCGCCGGGCGCTCCGTGCGAAGAACGCCGCCAAGACGGTGAAACACTTCGGCAGCAGGAAGGAAAAGCCCGGGATCACCGGCGCGGTGGTCGGAAGCCTCTCCGATTATCTCGCGGAACGGGTGAAGCTCTCCCCGGAGCGGAAGGCGGAACTGGAACATGACCTTCGCACCGCCCATCTCGCCATGACACCGGAAGCCTACGTGGGCCAGAACCTGGCCGTCGCCGCCCTGGTCCTCCTTCTCACTGTGATGATCGGAACGGCGGTATGGCCCGGATTCTACCTCATCGGCGCGGTGTGCGCCGTCCTGGTCTACCGCAGACAGCAGGACCGCACGGTATCGGAAAAGAAGAGGGTGGAGGCCGCCATCGACGGCTGCATGCCGGAATTCGCCTCCTTCGTCTGCAGTTACGTCCGGGTGGACCACGACGTGATGCAGATGCTCTCCCGCTACCGCCAGCGGTGCGGAGAGCCCATCCTGAAGGAGGAACTGGACATGACCATCTCCGACGCCGCTTCTTCGGGAATGGAGTCCGCCCTCATCCGTCTCGACGCACGGGCGCGTTCGCCCCAGCTCAGTTCCATCGTCCGGGCCCTGATCACTCTTGCCAACGGGACTTACCGGGTGGAACACTTCGAGCAGTTGGAGGCCCAGTTCGAGCAGAAGGAGAAGGAGCGGCTCTCCCGGGCCGCCTCCGACGCGCCCGCAAAACTGAAGCCCTACAACTTCGCCATCTACGCCGCCTTCGCCCTTCTTCTGATGACCCTGTTCGTCACATTGTTCGTAAGATATGCCGGAGAGCTTCTCTGACACAAAACCCCTGTCACATACAGAAAGGAAAGAAAAATGAACGCACTGAAACTCCGTCTTGCCTCCCTGCGGGCAAAAGCCGCCGAAACGGCCGGCGACGCCTCCTCCGACACCATGATCATGATCATCATCGGCATCGCCCTGGCCATCGTGGTGGTCAACGTGCTGTCCGGTTCCTTCGGGGACATCGCAGCCACCGTGGTCTCCAAACTGCAGGGCATGATCGCAGGAACTCCCTGAAAAGGGTTCCCCTCCCCGGCCTGCCTCCTCCGTCTGTCCGCGGTTCCGCGGGCCGGGGAAAACAGACACCTCCTACAGGACTTCTTTCGTCGGACTCTGTCCGGAAAGGCGAATCATGAACAAACTGAAATGCAGGAAGGGAGACGCGTCGGCGGACACCGTCATCGAGCTGGTCATTGCCGCGATCATCTGCGCGGCGGTGCTGGCGGTGCTCCGCCCCTCCGTGCCCGGGCTGGCCCAGGGGCTGGCGGAAAGGCTGCAGTCCCTTTTCTCATGAAGATGCTGCGGAACAAACTGCGGCAGAAGAGAGGGGACCTGACCAGCTCCATGATCTCCCTTCTCATCATCACCGCCGCTTTCGCCCTCGTCCTCTCGGCGCTGCCCGTCTTCTCCAGGATCTACTATCTCCACGCCTATCTGGATGACGTCACCCGATACGTGGAACTCACCGGATCCGTGGCGGGGACCGAGGAACTGCTTGCCGAACTGGACGAAAAGTACTTTCCCGGAGGGGGCGTTCCCCAGACCGACCTCTCCTCCGGTATCCCCTTCATCCCGGGGACGGACCGGATCCAGCTGGGAGACATGTTCACCCTCACCGCGGTGTACGTCTATGACTTCCGCCTCTCCGGATTCTTCTCCATTCCCATCCGCCTCACGGCAAGGAGCACCGGCCGAAGTGAAGTCTATCACAAGTAAACTGAAGAAAAAGCTGAAGCAGCGCTCCGGTGACGCCGGTCTGACCTACGGACTGCTGTCGGTCGGGATGATCTGCCTCGGGTTCCTGCTGCTGATGGAGCTGATGAACGGGATCAGCACGGTCCGGAAGGTCCGCGACGCCCTGGACCATGCGGCCCTCTCGGTGGCGGCGGAGAACGCGCCCGGCGCCTTCGGAGGAATCC
>JAEEGL016769510.1_pt1 | contig 12332 bp, 10 predicted proteins | sample 9134231 | NCBI WGS metagenome assembly JAEEGL01 (sample SAMN16246548, study PRJNA631951) | gut metagenome | biome: gut microbiome; feature: rumen; material: fiber-attached | host: Bos | place: Iran: Karaj | collected 2018-10 | reverse complement strand
CATAGCGGAAATGATCTCCCAGTTGATATCATTATCCTCCGCAATCAGAATGTTCATTCCCTGCAAGTCGGAATAGTCGTTCTCCGGCTCAACTGACTTCGAGTCGTTTCCGAGAAGGCGTCTGCCGTCATGGCGATGATGGGAATGGATGACGCCCACTTATCATCCAGCGCACGGATCGCCCTTGTGGCGTCAAGCCCGTTCATCTCCGGCATCTGAATATCCATAAAGATAAGGGCATAACTGCCTTCTACAGCCTGCTTCATCTTTTCCACGCATATGCGGCCGTTTTCGGCGCGCTCAGTAGTGATCCCAAACATGCTGAGCATCGTGGAAATGATCTCCCAGTTGATATCATTATCCTCCGCGATAAGGATGTTCATTCCCTCCAGGTCTGAATAGTCAGTCTCTGGCTCAACGGACTTGGACTCGGTACCGCGCAGAGTGTTGATCTTATCGTACAGCTTGGAGCGGAACAGAGGCTTGCTGACAAAGCCGTTTGCTCCGGCTTCCTTTGCAATATCCTCTATATCAGACCAGTCATACGCAGATACCAGAAGGATGGGTGTCTTAGCCCCAATTTCCCTTCGGATACGGCGTATCGTCTCGATGCCGTCGAGATCGGGCATCTTCCAGTCGATTATAACAACGTCGTAGTCCTTTCCAGCCTGATGCCTGTGCGTGATCATGCCCAGCGCTTCCAGTCCGCTTCCTGCATGCTCCGCGTTTACACCGAGAGACTCAAGTGTATCGACTGCAGTATCCAGAAGGATCTCATCGTCATCTACGACAAGGACATCCATAGCGTCGAGCACCATATCATCCCTTTGCCTGTCCGCGACTGGCAGATCCAGTGTTACGGTAAATGTCGTGCCCTTCCCCTGTTCGCTCTGGCAGTCGATGGTACCCTCCATCAGATCGACCATCTGCTTTGTGATGGCAAGGCCAAGACCGGTTCCCTGAATGGTGTTAACACGGCTGTCCGTCTGGCGGGAAAACGGCTGATACATGGTTGCCATAAACTCCGGAGTCATGCCGATACCGGTATCTTCAACCTTGTAGACGAGCCGTGCACAACCGGGTTTCGGACTCTGCTCCTCGTACATGTCCACGCTGACGCGTCCGCCGGGCTCCGTGTATTTTATGGCGTTGGAAAGGATGTTTATACAGATCTGATTCAGTCTGAGCTGGTCGGCATAGAAATACTCCCTTTCCATCCTGCCCGTGCGGAAATTGAAGTCAATATTCTTTTCCTTGACCATCGGCTGAGACATGTTTACAAGGTTTTCCACCGTTTCAACGATGGAGAACGTCAGCGGGCTGAGGTTCAGCTTTCCGCTCTCGACCTTTGAGATGTCGAGGATATCATTGATCAGTGTCAGCAGATGATTGCTAGCCATCGAGATCTTTCGCAGGTATTCCGCCACTGATTCAGTATCGTCAAGATTCTTCTCCGCAATGGTTGTAAGACCGATTATCGCGTTCATCGGCGTGCGGATATCATGAGACATCGTAGAGAGGAAATCGGTCTTCGCTCTGTTCGCAGCAGCCGCTTCTCTGGCAGACGCCAGCAGCTGTTTATTGAAATGAACCATTACAGCCAGGTCAAATACGAAGAGGATCAGGAGGCCGGCGGAAACAAAGCCGATCAGCATCCAGTCTTCTGTATTTGCGCGAAGATCCTTCATGGGCATGATGCTCAGAAATGTCCATCCGCCCGCTGCGGCAACCGGGGTATAGGCAAGTATGCATTCCTCTCCGCGGGAATTGATCATGGTAAAAGATCCTGTTGAAGAAGTAACTTTATCAAACAGTTCCTGCGTAGCGGCAGGATCCGAAGTGTTGTATGACCTGTAAAATTCAAAGAAACTGGAATTCTTGAATGCGTGACCCTTGATAATATAATCGCCGTCAGCGTCAATCATGGACAGTTCTGCGTTTTCGAACTCTTCCTGCGGGAAGACCCATCTCTGCTCCAGCTCTGCGAGCGGAAGCACGCGAAGCAGTATGGCATTTCTGAGGCTGCCGGTCTGCGGGTCGTGAACCGTAATGGCATTGCAGAAGGCAAGGGACTGTTCGCCGTTGACAGGATTCGTGTAGGCGCGGGAAATGTTGATAGCCTCCCCGATACCCTGGATCCAGCTTACATCGTTAAGGAGATCCGTCCTGGCGTAGGAAACTGAATAATCGCCGGGGACATCAAGCCTGGCTCTCGTGGACAGACCTGTCAGAGTATCATCATATACAATATGCGCGGAGGCGTTCGGAAGCACGTGCGAGATACGTATGAAAGAGATCGCTTCCTCTATGGTCATATCCTTGCTGTTGATGTAGCGCGCCCACACATCGCAGATACGCTGCTCCCCAGCCAGATAGTTCTGAGTGACATGCTCCATGGTGATAGCAGTGTTTTCAAAATGCTCTATCTGCCTCTGGACCATGTTCCTGTTCGAATAGTTGGAATAAAGAACCACGAAGGTCAGCAGCGCAATCATGATGAGCATATTGACAATAATGATCCAGGATTTTTTCATAGCGTTTTTTCGCTCCCCCCGAAGATTCCTTTCCGCACGAGCCGGCCTGTATTCATAAGCCGCAAAATCACTCGATATATTATTATACCCCAAAGCGCAACTTTTTCATAGCATCAAATAAATTTGGAAGAAAAAAATACACAAAAACAACAGCTTTTCGTCTTTTCCCCTTTCATGTTTATGCTATAATTGTCCGGAACGAAATCCGACCCGCATGCTTCAGACCGGTATCCTGACCGGTTTTGGGCGCACAGCGGAAAATAACTGAAATACGAGCAGAAAAACACATGAATAACAGAACTTCAAAACTCAAAGGAAACATCATAGTATTTTTCGTGATCCAGGCATGCTTCAGCATGGCGGCGAGCTTTGCGCATCCTGTCACCCCCACCCTTATAATCGAGAGAGATCTCGACAGCTCCATGTTCGGCGTGGCGCTGGCCACGATGATGACTGTAAACTTCCTCTTTGCTCCTTTCTGGGGAAAGATGTGCAGTTACATACCGACAAAAACCATCATGCTGATAGGCGCTGCGGGCTACGCCATAGGCCAGAGCATTTTCGGCGCAGCCACTTCGGAAGCAATGATCATGGGAGGAAGAGCCTTTGCGGGCATATTCACGTCCGCAAGCTTTATCGCCTTCTCCAACTATGTGGTAAACACCACACGCGGCCAGAATACCGGTTCAATGCTCACGATACTCGTGACTGTCCAGAACGTTGCAGGTGCCATGGGATACTTTATAGGCGGAATGCTCGGACTGATCTCCGTGGAGACAGCCTTCATTGCGCAGATCATCGTGCTTTCGGTCTGCGGAGTGCTCTACTTTATCTTCTGCAAGGACGATACCGAATACAAGATAAAGCCTGACCACAGGCTGACCTTTGCGGAAGCCAACCCATTTGCGGCGTTCCTGGACATAAGGAAGTTCATTACCCCAGGCCTGACTATGATCTTCGCCATAGTCGCCATCTGCGCCATCGGCCAGAACTCCTACGAGCAGGTGTTCAACTACTACATCAAGGATCACTTCGGCATGTCCAGCGCGTACAACGGCATATTCAAAGCCGTGATCGCATTCGGCGGAATGCTGATAAACAGCACTCTATGCATGTATCTGATGAAAAAGACGGACACCAACATCAGCTTCCTGTGGATACTTATTGCCAATACCGTGCCTGCCGCGCTGGCGCTGCTGTTTTTTGAAAGCGTATGGCCGTTTGCAGCGTGCGACATTGCCTTCTTTATAATCAACACCGCAAGACTGCCGCTGATGCAGAACCTCTGCGCGCAGAGGGCTACGCCCCAGACCAGCAACTCGATAATGGGTTTCTACCAGGCGATGAATTCCCTCGGCGGGATCTTCGGAGCTGCATTTGCGGGACTCATATACGATACGGATCCGCACATCCCCTTTATTCTGTGCTTCTGCGCATTCGCAATCGCGAGCGTGATTGCTGTAAAGTATGTCAGAGATCACAAAAGAGCAGAATAGCAGAACGCATATACAGACCCCTCTCAGAGCCTCATATCCGGCTTTTGAGAGGGGTTTTCGATGTTTGTGGGCAATTTATGTGTTTGGAGGCGAAGTGACGCTAAAACGGGCAAGAAGCGCCTCCAGGACTTTTTCAAAAGCGCGTCTGGTGATCCTGTTCCAGCCTGGATCTGGTGTATCAATTAGTCGAAAACTATTTTTTGCTGATACAATTTTAGATAAAATATTGCATTTTCAAACTGAATTTGCTATACTGACGTCAAGAACGTATATCAGGCGCAGAAGCCGGACTCTGACAGGCCGCAGGCCTCTGACCGAAAACAGGAAAGGACAGGAAAACAGAATGCAAGCTACAGGAATAGTACGCAGGATCGACTCTCTTGGACACATTGCAATTCCAAAGGCTCTCAGACAGAAGATGGATCTGGGCGAAGGTTCTACGCTGGCTATATTCGTTGAAGGCAGCGATATCGTGCTCAGAAAGTATCAGGCTTCCTGCATCTTCTGCGACGAAGCTGCAGACATCGTCCAGTACGAGGGCAAGAATATCTGCAGAAAGTGCCTTGCCAAGCTCAAGGGCATTTCCACAGACTAAACGATGCAAATCCTTAAGGCCTCACAAAGAGGCCTTTTTGTTTTATTTCTTTAGACTCGTATCTATCGAAGGACCATGCAATGACAAAACAGGAACGGATCGAAAAACAGAAGCAGCGTCTTTCAGAGATGCTTATACGCGAAAAAGATCTCTGGAGTGAGGGAAAACTCCATATCGCAGGAGTCGACGAGGTCGGCCGGGGACCTCTTGCGGGTCCTGTTGTGACGGCCGCAGTCATTCTGCCGCATGACTTCTCCCTACTCGGCGTGGATGATTCCAAGAAACTGAGCCCCAAAAAGCGCGGCGAACTCTATGACCAGATACTCGAAGCTGCCATCTGCTGGGCTATCGGCCGCAGGGAACCGCAGAGAATCGATGAGATAAATATTCTCGAAGCCACCAAAGAAGCGATGCGCGATGCAGTAAACGGGCTCAGCGTGCGTCCGGATCACGTGCTTGTCGACGCGGTGCGGATTCCAGACCTCGATATTCCGCAGACCGCAATTATCCACGGAGACGCACTGAGCGTGTCAATAGCCGCCGCGTCAATCGTAGCGAAGGTCACAAGAGACCGCGAAATGGAGCGCATGGCCGTCCTCTACCCCGGTTACGCCTTTGAAAGCAACAAGGGTTACGGAACAAAAGCGCACTACGAAGGACTGGCAGCGCTCGGCCCCTGTCCGATACACAGGAAAAGCTTTTTATAGGCTGAAGTTCGTCCTGGAACTTGAAAAGGGTTTTCAGCAATATAAAAGCAGGCGCTTTTTACGGCGCCTGCCTTTAATATTCTTGTGTCTTATCTGTAAATACCCCCTATCCGCAGGCTGCAGCGCTAGAACGCTTTGCTCTTGCTCCTGAGGCCTCTTACGATTGCCCCGCCTACCGGAGATCTCGCGGAAACGTAATCCTTTCCGGCCAATATCAGTTTTTCAACCTTCAGTTCTCCAAGCCTTGAGGGGTCCATCTCGTACGGATCCTCGGACAGGACCACCATATCAGCGATCTTGCCGAGTTCAAGGCTTCCTCTCCTGCCGTCGTCGAACGTAGCGTAGCATCCGTTGATCGTGCACATCCTGAGCGCATCCTGTACGGATACGCGCTGGGAAACATTCGGATTATTCACAGCCTTGTCGATCCAGACGATGGGGTCCGGATCTGTGCAGGGAGCGTCAGAGCCGAAGCTCACGACGATGCCGTTGTCGAGGAACGTCTTAAGCGGATTAAGCCTGGACACCCTCTCCGCACCCATTATGCTTTCGAGATAGCTGTCAGGCTCCTGCTTCCATCCGATAAACGCGCTCTGAACAGGCATCTGAATGCCGTATTCTTTGCAGATCGCAATTCCGGCCTCAGTAGGCAGGCAGTCGTGGATTATGCCGTGGCGGTGATCAGTCCTTGGGAAATCGTCCAGAGCAGCCTTGATCGCTCTCGTAGCCTGATCAAATGCCTTGTCGCCAATAGCGTGCACCTCGATCTGCAGACCAGCTCTGTTTGCGGCTTTGCAGAATTCGATCACCTTTTCATCGCTGTAGTACAGCACGCCGTCCCCGCCGGCTTCGTCAACATAGGGCTCGTTCATGGAAGCGTCGTGAGAACCGAAGCATCCGTCCAGCGCGCATTCGAAGCAGCCGCCGATCCTTGGAAGTCCGCGGCTTGTAGCCACTTTTATGTTCATGGACTGGGGGAACACTCGCAGCTGAAAACCGTTCTGAAGCGACTTTGCGAAGATCTTTTCAAAGGTGATGTCCGCGTTAGCGATAAACCCTACGCCGCTCACGGTGTGGACCATGCCGATACCCTTGGATGCCATGTGGTCCGCGGCATTCTGCATGTTGACCATCAACTCCGTAAGAGACAGGGATCCTGAGATGTAGTCGGAGAACTTGAAGAAAGCCTCCTGGTTCATCTCACCCGTATCTGGATGGTATCCGCGCAGATCCTTTACCTTTGAGTCCATCTTTTTAAGGAGTTTTGAATTGACTATGCACGCGTGGCCGTCGTACTTTACGACCATTATCTCCTTGTCAGGGCACACAGAATCCAGTTCTTCACGGCTTATAAGGCGCTGCTCCTTAACGGAATACGGCGACGCGCCGAAGGCGATCAGGGTCTTGCCTTTGGATCTCGCGGCAAAATCCCGCACCATATCCTTTATCTCCTCGTTGGACTCCGCGTCCATGACGTTTAGTCCCGCAAAAAACGTGGAGAAAGACGCAAAGTGCTGATGTGTATCGACAAAAGCCGGTGCCAGAGCACGGTTTCCAAGCTCTACAGTCTCAGCCGAAGCAAATTTCTGCGGGACGTCATTGCCCACATAAATTATCCGGCCTCTGTCCTCCACAAGACAGCTGAAAACGCGGTCATCCGCATCTACGGACAGTATCCTGCCTTTATATACCTTCATTTTCTGCTCCTTTCTGTCAGTCAGACGAAACAGTAAACTGTATTTTGACAGCTGAAACGCTCTATTCCTGCTTTGCGGGCTCTTCTGCGGGTTCGCAGCCGTCCGGACCGCAGGTGACGCCTGCAGCCGCCTGTGCGTTCTTCATCATCTCTTCCATCCTGCGCTTTGCAATATCCTCCTTCATCTGAGTCAGAGCGGTCTCGAACTGCTCTTTGGACATGGCGCCGTTGATGGCGTAATAATCGTCAAATACGAAGCACGGAACCGAATGGATGCCGTAACGGGCTGCTTCTCTTTCGTCCAGCTTAACGTCCATCTCAAAACCGTCAGTCTCGAGAAAATCATAAGCCTGAGCCCTGTCCAGACCGACTTCAGCAGCCAGATCCGCCAGAACGTTGTGGTCAGAGATCATCTGCTGCTCCTCAAAATATGCCTTGTACAGACGCTCGGTCAGCGCGTTCGCCTTTTCAGGATACTTGTCCATCGCAAATTTGGTGAGCCTGTGGGCATCCACGGTATTGAGCTTGAGCATCTTTTCGTAGCTGAACTTGAGGCCGGCTTCCTCCGCCATCCTGATGACGCCGGACATCCTCTGCCTCATTGATTCGATGCTTCCGCCCTGCTTTTTAGCGAACTCCTCCATGCTTACAGCTGTCCCTTCCTTCGGGTTCTCCGGATGAAGCTCGAAAGCCTTCATTTCTATGGTATTCTCCTCTCCCGCGCATACAGAAGCGAGAGCCTTCTTAAGATTCGCCACACCGATGTAGCAGAACGGGCAGGCGTAATCCGACCAGTATGTAACCTTCATATTCGATCTCCTTTGTTTCAATACGGTCCATATTAAAATCCATTCACATTCTATTATACATCATATCTCGAGTATATGAAAGCTGTAGATGCTTTTCGAAAGTCATCGTGTTATAATATATTTAAGTATTATTTGTTCTGATTATCAGAAAGGCAGGCAGAAAACATGATCAGATTTGCTGCGGCAGGATTCATGTGCATAGATTATTACCCGCAGTTCAAGGAGAGAAGCTACAGCTATGTTACCGGAAACGGCGTGGATGTGCTCTTCAATCTGCTGGATATGAGAGACGATATCGAGCCGTCGGTCGTTGCGGCTGTCTCGGACGACGATTTCGGAAAGTGGGCAGTCGACGAGTTTACGAAGCGCGGGTTCGACATGAGCCGGCTGGATGTGATCCCCGGAGGTGCCACGACCGTCTACGAACTGCTGCTGACGGAAGCCGGAGACCGTATCCACAACCACATGGAACCCGGGGTTTTCAAGGACTACAGCTTTCCCAGGGAGTCCATCGAATTCCTGAAGAACTGCGATTACATGCACACGGACTTTACAGGAAAGCTTATAGACCATCTGCCGGAGATCTCAGCGGCGGGGACGAAGATATTTTTCGACTTTTCCAAGAAATCACTGATCCATCCCGACACCGAAAGGATCCTTCCATACATCGAGTGCGGCCTTGCGTCCTTTGAGGACGACATGGAAGGCGGCAGACGCTTTATAACGCACGGCGTGGAGGCTGGTGCAAAGGTGATGATCGCGACTTTCGGAGAAAAGGGATCCGTCGCCTATGACGGCGTGCGGTATTACGAAGGAGGCATCTGCCCTGTCGAAAACGTTGTAAATACTGTAGGTGCGGGCGATTCGTTCTTCTCGGGTTTCATCGCAAAGTACATGGACGGTGCGCCCATAGATGAATGCATAAAAAACGGCGCGGAGCGCTCCGCAAAGGTCATACAGACCTGGAGGCCTTACCTCGGATAAGCGCGGTGATACCGCAGAAAAGGAGACTCATATGATCATTGATATTCACGCACATCCCGTGCTCTACGACGTGATAAATCCGGACGACGAAACGCTGAGCTTTCGGAAAAAGCAGTTCGGCGCGTTCAAGTCCGGCCGCGTACCAATCGATTTTGCAGTCAGGCTGATGGACGACGCAGGGATCGACAAGACCGTCATCATGGGAGAGGATTACAGCGCGGACAGTCCCCGCCCTCTCATCTCCAACGACGAAATCAAGGCGATCGTAAACGCTGTGCCTGAACGCTATGTGGGGTTTGCAAGCGCTGATCCGAGGAAGGAAGACGCTCTGGACGAACTGAAAAGAGCTTTTACTCAGCTGGATCTTTCCGGACTCTACCTGAATCTTTCCAGGCTTCACATGTTTCCCGACGACGACCGCCTGCAGCCGCTGATGCAGCTCTGCCAGGACCTGAACAAACCGGTCATGTTCAACGGAGGCTACAGTTGGGAGCCCGATACTCCCGCAAAGTATTCGGAGCCTGTCCGCTTCGAAGATATCGCCTGCAATTTCCCGGATCTCAGGATGTGCATCGCGCACCTGGGATGGCCGTGGCACATGGAAACGGTAATGATGCTGATGAAATATCCGAATGTGTACACGGACACATCCACGGTCTACATGGGGACACCCGCGCAGTACTACAATCAGATCTTCTGCAAAGAGATGGACATAGACTGGCTGCAGAATTCCTTCCCGCATAAGGTGATGTTCGGATCAAACCTCCCCCGCTGGCGCCAGGTGCGCAGCATGGAAGGGCTTAAGAATCTGCCTTTGAGGGATGATGTGCTGGAACGGATCCTTGGAGGAAACGCCGAGGAATTCCTTGGATGGAAAGAAAGGAGTATCTGGGGATGAACGTTAAGCTCTACGAAAAACACATCGAATCGAAAAAGGAATTCGATCTTATACTGATCACTGACGAAGTAAAAAATGCCGTCAAAGAGAGCGGCATTAAAAACGGTATGTGCGCCGTTATCACCCAGCACACCACGACAGGCATCATCGTAAACGAAGGCCTACCCTGCGTGGAAAAGGACATCGAGATAATGCTGGAAAGGCTTGTGCCGCACGACTATCCCTATGTGCATACACATATGCTGCCCTCCTACGGCACCTGTTCGGGCAACTCCCCGGGGCATCTGAAATCCCTGATCGCCGGCAACCACTGCCTCTTCCCTGTGATCAACGGCAAGCTGGTGCTCGGCCACGCGCAGGACATCTATTTTGCGGAATTCGACGGCCTGCTCAGGAGGAAATACTATATCCACATCATGGGAGAATAACTACAGCAGTTTTCGTTGATAAAGCCCTGCAGTTCTCAGGAACTGCGGGGTTTCCTTTTTGACGTACGAAGATATGATCCCCGGCACCGCGTCAGGACGCTCGATCGTAAAGTACAGGCATTCAAAATCCAGCTCCGGACCGCCTTTATCCGCGGTGTAGACGGGAAGGTGGTTCAGAAGTTCGCTGTACTGCCGGTCCCTGCAGATAAGCGGAAAACGCGTATCGGTCCTGTCGGTCAGGTGATTGAAGCCCGTGCAGTTTCCGCAGCCTTTGGGGCCTTTCATGGGACAGGCGCGGAACTTCATAAGAGGAAGATAACCGTAACCGATGTAGCCGGACGGGATATCCGCATGTATCTTCCGCATGGAAGGAAAGCCAAGTTCGATAGAAAGCAGCGCGTCCTTAAGACCCATCTGAGCGTACTGATCCAGTGACACCGAGTTGAGGATGTTAAGGCCGAAGCCGCCGCAGGCGGCGAGGCCTGCTGTTCTGCACATCCCTATGGCTCCGATGTTGTCCGCCATGGCTGATTTAAGCCCGGACGCCTTCAGAGAATTCAGTTTTTCCTGCAACTTATCTTCCATGGAAGGCCAGACGATAGAAGGGATCTCCGCTATCATGTGCGCATCGTCAAGCACCTCCGGGTGTTTTTCCAGTACGGAAACCGGGAGTATCGACTCAAAAACCGGTCCATTCTGAGTATTTCCGGAAAGATCACGGTCATTATTACCCTCTTCAGGCACATTTTCTGTCATAACAAGAGCCGAAAGCTCCTCCCGACCCTTTAAAAACGCCTTATACTGTTCAAAAGTTTCAAATCTGAGTCTGTATTTCATAGCCATCACCCTATTTCCGCGCCGTAGGACCGTCTTCAGCCTCAGCAGAAGTCCCCTCCGTATCTTCGAACGGCTTTGCACATCTCGCCCTGTCCATCGCCTCCAGAGCGCTGCGCCTGAGAGCGTTAAGATCGGACGCGGGGAGCATCAGGCCGTCATCCGCCTCCACAGTGAGATCCCGCAGATAGTACGCGGTGCCGCCGGTCTTCCCCAGGTTCTTTCTGGCGAAATCCTCCGATATCGGGAGGCTTTTTGCGGTCTGAGGCTCCGCGCCTTCGGCGGTGACCCAGCGGATGCCATCCGTCGCAAGAAGCCTTGCGGACTGCCCTCTCTGCACATAGAGCATCATGTCCACGGCGATATCCTGGCTCTCCTTGTCATAAAGCCGCCTCAGAGATTTGAAAACGTCCTCGGTAGCAGCGGTGACATCCTCCTTTGTGCGGTAGCCGAACATATCCGGACCCGTTTTTCCGGTAAGATACCCGTCGGTGAATCCGCTCCGCGAAAAGACAGCCCGCAGGGTATCGAGATTGTAGGGCTCGCCAGACCTTGCCTTGACGCATGCGGAAACAGCAGCGGCAACATACTCCGCGCGTTTCATGCGGCCTTCTATCTTGAGGCTGTACACCCCTGCGTCCGCAAGCTCGCGTATATGCTGCATGTATGAAAGGTCCTTGAGAGACAGGGCGTGATCCGTACGATCCGGCTGGCCGGCCTTTCCTGAAGTACCCTTAGGCGGATCCTTTCTCCACTCCAGTCTGCACGGCTGAGCGCAGAGACCGCGGTTCCCGCTCCTGGCGCCGATCATCGCGGACATATAGCAGGCACCGGATACGCTCATGCAGTGGGCACCATGCACGAAAACCTCAGCCTCAACTCCGGTCTCTTCTATCACCTTGCTGATCTCCTTAAGGCTCAGTTCCCTTGCCAGCACGACCCTGTGAAAACCGTACTCCTGCAGCATCCTGACACCGGCCGCATTGCAGCAGACCATCTGTGTGGACGCGCACATCTTGACCTGCGGATACCGCTCCTTAACATAGGATGCAACAGCCAGATCCTGTATTATCAAAGCGTCCGCGCCTGCCTGGACCGCTGTATCCACTGCCTTCCTGACATCCGCGAGTTCGCCGTCCATAACCAAGGTGTTTACCGTTATGTATACCTTTACATCGTGGATATGGCAGTAGGCGATGGTATCCGCAAGCCCCTCACCCGCAAAATTGTCCGCGTTTCTGCGCGCGTTGAAATTCTGCAGGCCGAAATAAACGGCATCGGCACCGCATCTTACCGCAGCGAGCAGCTGCTCAGAGCCCCCTACGGGAGCTAAAATTTCAGGTTTATTAAT
>JAEEGL015241806.1_pt1 | contig 12332 bp, 13 predicted proteins | sample 9134231 | NCBI WGS metagenome assembly JAEEGL01 (sample SAMN16246548, study PRJNA631951) | gut metagenome | biome: gut microbiome; feature: rumen; material: fiber-attached | host: Bos | place: Iran: Karaj | collected 2018-10 | reverse complement strand
GCTACCTGATGGCCGAAATCCGCGCCGTGAAAAAGCAGGGCGACAACCTGTTCTACCTGCTGGACGCCGGCTTTACCGACTTGGTACGCCCCAGCTTCTACGGCAGCTATCATGGCATTTCCATCATCGCCCGGGACGGTCGCGATCTTAACGAAACGGTAGATGCCATCGTGGCAGGCCCGCTCTGCGAATCCGGCGACGTGTTCACCCAAGAAGAAGGTGGATTCGTGGTGACCCGCAAACTCCCCAAGGCCAAGGTGGGCGACCTGCTGATTCTCCATGACGCCGGTGCCTATGGAGCCGCCATGAGCAGCAACTACAACAGCCGCCGCTATGCAGCCGAAACCATGTACACCAAGGGTGAGCTGAAGGTTATCCGCGAACGTCAGAGCTTCGAGCAATTGCTGCAGAACGACCGAATTATCGAGTTATAAACTACGCATTACTGCGTTACTCGCTCCCTCACGTACGCTTTAGTACGCTACGGGAGCTCGTGCCTTGTCCTGCTTGTTTCTAACTCAATAAAATCTAAGAAGGAATTTGCGATTGTTTCAAGAAGAGACTATCCATAATTTGTTGCGGCAGGGCCAGGCACAGGGCGTCTTCAGCAAGGCGGTGGCAGGATTCGTTTTACCTAATGGTTCCTATCATATCGCCACGCTGGGTACTAGTGCGGACACCATCTTCGACATCGCTTCGCTAACCAAGGTCTGCCCCACTTCCACCTTTGCCCTCTGCGCCATTCTGCGGGGCGAACTGGACGTTGACGCCAAGGTCATAGATTTCATTCCGGAGCTGCACACCAATTACCGGGACGACATCCGCATTTTCCACCTGCTGACCCACAGCCTGGACTACCGGGTGCCCATGAAGACCCTCCGGACGCTCCCGCCCGAAGGGATTCTTGAGGCCCTGTACAGCTACCAATTCCAAATTGCGCCGGGCAAGGCCTTCAACTACGGGAACCCGCCCAGCGTACTTCTCGGGATCGTGCTGAACCGCCTCACGGGCAAGTCCCTCCAGGAACTGGGGAGCGAAACCTTCTTTGCACCCCTCGGCATGGAACGCTCCGGCTGGGACCCACTGGAACGATTCCCCAAGGAACAGATCATGCCTACAGAAGAATGCGAATTCCGGGGCCGCACCATCCAGGGAGAAATCCACGACGAAAGCGCCTGGGTCTTGCGGAAGCTTTTCCCGGTGGGTTCCGCCGGCATGTTCAGCACCGTGCCCGACCTACTCCGCTTTGTAAAGATGGTACTGAACGACGGCATCTACGAAGGCAAACGCATCGCCCCCGCGGGGCTACTAGGCATGGTCAGCCACAACGCCTTCGCCCCCGAAGTAGGCGCCGAAACGGCGCTCGGCTGGGAACTAAACGCCGAGCGTTTCATGGGCAAGTGCCGCTCCCCTCGAACATTCGGCAAAACCGGCTTCACCGGAGCGAGCATTGTGGCCGACCCCGAACGGGGAGCCGCAGCGGTACTCCTGAGCAACTTTACCTGGCCCCACCGGGAACCAAGCGCCGACCGCATCAACCAGTTCAGGGCGGCCCTTTCGGACCTGTTCTTCTCGCAGGTCTAGCCCTCGGCACCTTCCAAAACACAAAACAAAAAGACCCTGCCGAAGCAAGGTCTTTCGAGTGGACGGTACTGGATTTGAACCAGTGACCTCTGCCGTGTGAAAGCAGCGCTCTAAACCAACTGAGCTAACCGTCCAAAGGTGCGAGCAAATATATAAAACGGCCCGTGCCTTGTCAAGGGGGCGGTTCCCTACAGGTACTTGTCCTCGGCGCTGCGGAGGATAGTCAGGAACTCCGCCGGAGTCTTAGCCGCAATCAGTTCCTTGCGTACGTTGCCATCGGCTAGGAGCCTGCTCACAGAAGACAGGGCCTTGAGGTGCGGTCCAACGGTGTTGCCAGGACTCACAATCAAAATCAACAGATATACGGGTTCGCCGTCGAAGGACTCGAAATCCAGGCCACCGGCCACAGTGGCGGCAACCATGCACATGCGGTCCACATAGTCGATCTTCGCGTGAGGCACTGCTAACCCGCATCCGATACCCGTAGAACGGGTCTTTTCGCGGTTCCAGACAGCCTCAAAAATCTCGTCACGATGTTCCAGCTTATAGGCGCTGCAAAGCGTATCCACCAGTTCATTAAGAATGGCTTCCTTAGTCTCGCAAGAAGAATTGATCAAAATGCAATTATCTACAAACCGTTCAGAAAGTCGCATATCGTTATCCTCTATGTACAAGATAGATATTTAGAAAAATTGCGTCCTTTTTTCCAAAAAATAAGGAGAAAAAAAGGAAAAGTCTCATTTTCCACTTAAAAAAGAGGCCATTTCAAACCTAGAATGCAAATTTGACAGGTTTTCCAGAGCCTGGGCCATTATGGGAACCTGGATTTGCCCAGGGGCGGCAACGTTGCCGATGGCCCCATAAGTCAGGTTCGCCCCCTCCTTCAGGGACCAGACCCGGCTCACCCGTCCAAAAGCGCCCATGCCAAAAGCGGCAAAAAGTTCAAAATCCTCGCCAAAATCCCGGGCAAAGCCATAAAGCCGTTCACAGTCATCTTCGGAGCCACACATAGCCGCAATCTTCAGCCCCTCAGCCCCCAAGCGGGAGACATCACGGGCAAAGTCCCGCAGCTCCATAGCGGTAGGAACCCGCGTAAAGTTGTGTTGGGAAATGATAATCCTTACATCACGATTGTCAGCCAGGGAAGACAGCTCACCGTAATCGTATAGGCAGTCTCGCTCCAAATCCAGCCATTCGGGCACCTGTTCCGCCTCCAGAAGGGTTTTCCACAGAGGTAGGCGCTCACCTGCCAGGCTGTCTTGAAACGTTCCACCATCGCGTTTGAGGCGTATGGTGCCTATCTGAAAGGCCTGGGGCGCCACCTTCCTGACCCGTGCCGAAAGCCCATTCCAACAGGAAGGGTCAAAAAAATCATAACGGATTTCCAGTGCCGAACAAGCCTGCAAGTCCAGAAATACCGGATGCATAGAGTCCGTCTCTATTGCAGAGAGGACTTCGGGGTCAACCAGACCGACTAGGAATTTTTCGTTGCTCACAGGCATGCGACAAATATAGGAATCTTTACATTTTGCAGGGAAAAGGCGATAATTCGGTATGGAATAATTTCTAAATTATACCCGAACAAAAAGGATTCATTATGGCCGACTGCAACGAAAAGAAAGATAATCAAGTTCCCGAAATGATGAAAAAGGCCGAGGAGTTTCTCGCCTCCAAGCGTCGCATCTTTTTGTGGGGCGGTGTAGATGATGAAAGCGCCGAACGCATTGTGAAACAGCTTCTGTACCTGGATTCCCTGAACCACGAAGACATCGTGTTCTTCATCAATAGCCCGGGCGGCGTGATTTCTAGCGGTCTTGCCATCTACGATGCCATGAACGCCATCAAGAGCGACGTGGTCACGGTATGTTGCGGACAAGCCGCTTCCATGGGCGCGGTCCTGCTAACTTCCGGCGCCAAGGGCAAGCGCTACGCCTGGCCCAATGCCCGCATCATGATCCACCAGCCGCTCATCCACGGCGAAATCGTGGCCCCTGCAAGCGATATTCAGATCCAAGCCGAAGAGATGCTGCGTATCCGTAACATCACCGGCAAGATCCTTGCCGAAACCACTGGACACACCCAGGAAGAAATCGACAAGGATACGGAACGCGACAACTTCATGAGTGCCGAAGAAGCCAAGTCTTACGGACTAGTAGATAAGGTCGAGAGCCTGGTATAATGGGATTTTTTTCAGCCATCAAGAGCGGCCTTGCCAAGACCCGTGACGCCCTGGTGGGTGAGCTCAAGGGGATTGTCGGAGCAGGCAAGATTACCGATGAAACCCTCGAAGAACTCGAGGAACACCTGATCAAGGCCGATGTAGGCGTCGAAGCCGCATTTCTGCTGACCGACGCCTTGCGCGAACAGGCTCTAGGCAAGTCGCTCACGACCGAGCAGGTGCTTGGCATTATGCGGAGCGAAGCGGAACGCCTGCTCAAGGACCCGCCACCCTTCGAGCTGAAGGGCAAGCCCCACGTGGTTCTTGTGATAGGCGTGAACGGCGCCGGAAAGACAACTACCATCGGCAAGCTGGCCGCCCGCTTGAAAGATGAAGGCAAGAAGGTGATGATCGCCGCCTGCGACACCTTTCGTGCCGCAGCCATCGACCAGCTGGAAACCTGGGCTGAGCGTTCCGGTGCCGAGTTCGTGAAGCACCAAGAAGGTTCGGATCCCGCTTCCGTCGCATTCGATGCCTGCAATGCGGCCATCGCCCGCGACTGCGACGTGGTACTCATCGATACAGCCGGACGTCTGCACAACAAAGACTACTTGATGGAAGAACTCAAGAAAATTGTCCGCGTCATCAAGAAGGTGAATCCCGACATGCCACACGACATGTGGCTCGTCATCGACGGCAATACCGGACAGAACACCATCAACCAGACCAAGATTTTCAACCAGAGCTTCCCGCTTACCGGCCTGGTGGTCACCAAGCTCGACGGCACAGCCCGTGGCGGCGCGGTCCTTTCTATCGCAAGCTCGCTCCAGATTCCCATCCGCTGGATTGGCATGGGCGAGCGCATCGACCAGCTAGTGCCTTTCAGCAAGGCCGAATATGTTGAGGGCCTTTTTGAAAACGCTCTAGAAGAAGAGCCCCAATAGGCACAACTATGTCAGGTATCGCGCGCACCCTGTGGATTCTTGGACTTGCAGCACTGATATGCCTGCAGGCAGGTTGCGAAAAGAAAGCCCCTACCGTCGATCAAAAGTTCGTGAACACCTATACGGAACTGCTGATAGCCGAACAGATGTACGGCACGGATTCCCCTAAAGCCAGACTCCATCGCAAAGCGATTCTGGACAGTGCCGGCTATAGTCGCGAGATTTTTCTCCAAAAGGCGAGAGCCATTCTCGATGACAAGGATATGTGGGTCCCCTTCCAGAAGGCCGTCATCGAACGGCTGGATACACTGGTAGAAAAAAAGAACGCCAGGCCCGAACGTCCGCGCAAAAGGGATTGATCATGAACCGCGTTTTTCTTTGCGTATGCGTTTTGACCGCCTTGCTGTTTGGGGCCACCCCTCAGTCCCTGGTCCAATGGATGGACTATAGTGTCGCCCTGGAGAAGGCGAAGACCGAGCCCAGACTCATCTTCGTGGATATGTATGCCGACTGGTGCGTTCCATGCCGCGTCATGGACAAGAATGTCTATATGAACCCCTCAGTGGCCTCTACACTGAACAAAAAATTCTATCCCGTAAAATTGAATGTCGATTCTGAAGGTTCCATTGTTTGCGATGGAAAGAAGGCCTCGCCCAAGCAATGCTTTGCCGAGATATGGGAGCTGAACGTTCTCCCGTCCTTCGTGCTCATTGCGCCCAAGGGACTTTCTATATTGACTGTGACCGACTCCATGTCGCCCCAAGAAATGCTGATGCTGTTGGACAAATTCCTGGAAAAAGAACAAGAGTGGATTGAACGATGAACGAGCAGATTCTTTTCTACCTGCAAATATCCTTCTGGATTCTGCTTTTCCTGTTTGTCCATTGCTATGTGCTGTTTCCCATCACACTTCCCTTTGTCAGTGAAATTTTCAAGCGGAAGGGGAACGAAGGTGAAGACGATGATGAATTGCCAAAAGTTTCAATCCTGATTTCTGCCTATAACGAAGAAGCGGTCATCGAACGAAAAATTCAAAACCTGCTGGAATTGGACTATCCCAAGGACAAGCTGGAAATCCTCATCGGCGATGACGGCTCCATAGACAAAACCGCAGAAATCGTGGAGCGCTACAAAGACAAGGGAATCACCCTGGTCAAGGCTCCCCAGAACGCAGGCAAGGCCGCCATGTTGAACCGGTTGCAAAAACACGCCTCTGGCGAAATCCTGCTATTCTGCGATGCCAATACCATACTGTTCCCCAATGTGGTCCGTAAGCTGACGGATCCGTTCAGAGACAAGAAAATCGGTTGCGCCTGCGGCCACCTGATTCTAACGGACAAGAGCGGTTCCGAGCTAGGACGTGGCGAAAGCGCCTACTGGGATCTGGAATCCGAAATCAAGAAATTCGAAGGAATGATGGACCTGCTCATCGGTGGAAATGGCGCCCTGTACGCCATACGCAAGGAACTCTATACAGACTTGCCCACCAAGAAAAGCGTCATGGATGATTTCTTCGTCACCACGAAAATCCTGCAGAAGGGCTACTACTGCACCTTCATCTCTAGCGCCATAGGAACCGAACAGACTTCCAAAGAAACTATCGGCGAATACCGTCGCAAGGTCCGTATCGGAAGGGCCAACTTCAACTACATCCTTTCGTACCTTCCCCTTCTCAACCCCTTCAGGCCGCTGCGCTGTTATCTGTTCTTCTCCCACAAGATATTGAGGTGGTTCTCTCCCCACATTTTGTTCCTTCTTTTCCTTGTAAACGTACCCTTGGCTTGGTACTATGTCCCCTACCGGATTTCCCTCGCCCTTTTATTCGCCATCGTACTTGCAGGACTCCTTAAGATTATCCCCGGAGCTTACTACTTCTTGTCTATGAACATGGCCATACTCAAGGGCTTTTTCCTTTCGTTTGGCAAAGAAAAATCCGGAGGTTGGGCTCGGGAGGCGAGAAGCGACGAGTAATCTAAAAAAAGATTATATTTTAGTTCGAGAACTAGCAATATGAAACGAATCCTGACCGTCATCTTGTTCACCCTGGTTTTTACCGCCCTACCGGCAAACGCATTCACTATGGATGTGCAGGCAGGCGTTGTCAACCATGTCAGCGAGCTTTCCAAGTTCAACCTGAACATCTACGGTCACCTGTGGTACCGCATCGACCAGATGCTATTCGTTGGTATCGGCAGCGGATACCAGGAAATAGACAACACAGGACTGGTTCCTGTCAGCGCAGGCCTCTGGATACGCCTCCCCATCGGCGGGCAAGTGCTTCCCGTTCTAACAGGAGACATAGGCTATCTCATCGGCAGTGAACACCAGCTGTTCTGGAAAACCGGCGGCGGGTTCGACATCAAGAACGGGGATTATTCCTCCATCCTCCTGATGGGCGGTTACGAGTTCCTGGATCACAGTGGCAAGGGCTACGCTTACATCCAGGCTGGCATCCTAGTCGAAATCTGATTTTTTGCGGATTCGTTCCCGTGATCCACTTTCTTAAATACAATATCATCGGTGTACTGAACACCCTTATCACCCTTGCCGTGGTGTGGGTGCTGCACCAGCTACTGGACTGGAACCTAGAACTTTCCAACTTCTTGGGATTTATCGCCGGAGGCTGCAACAGCTACCTGTGCAACCGCATCTGGAATTTCAGAAGTAACAACAAGAAGCGCTCCGAAATTATCCGCTTTGTCGTGGTGTTCCTGGTATCTTACGGGGTGAACCTGCTTGTGCTAGAAGCCACAGCCTATACGCTAGCAAATGCAGACTGGTGTGCGGGCTTTACCACATGGATTTCTCAATTCATGAAACCCACCTACTTCGCCAACGTGGTGGCCAACGTGGTCTATGTGCTGGTGAGCTTTACCCTGTACAAGAAGTGGGTGTTCAAGGCCATGCCGAAGCAGGGCTAGTAGCTATAATTCTTGAACCACTCAGCAAAAGCCTTGATGCCCGTATCTAAATCGATATCGGCAGTATAGCCAACATCTTTTTCAAGAGCCGCCGTATCGGCCCAGGTGACTTCTACATCGCCCGGCTGCATAGGCATATATATCTTCTCGGCGGTCTTGCCCAAATGCTTTTCCAGAGTCTGCACAAAGTCCAACAGGTTCACTGGATTGCCATGCCCAATGTTGTAAAGCTTGTTCTCGTTCTTGCCAACTCCCGCCTCGTAGACGCGGATCACACCTTGAGCAATATCATCAATGTAAGTGAAATCCCGCATCATATGGCCGTTGTTGAAAATCTTGATAGGCCGATCGTGCAAGATGGCATCTGCAAAAAGCCAGGGCGCCATATCAGGCCTACCCCAGGGGCCGTAGACAGTAAAGAAACGAAGCCCCGTAGCGTTAATCTGGTACAGGTGATGGTACGTTTCCGCCATCAGCTCATTGCTCCGCTTGGTGGCGGCATATAGACTAGACGGCATACAGACCGGGTCTTCTGTAGCGAAGGGGGTCTTAGTGTTTCGCCCATAGACGCTGCTAGAGGAGGCGTATGTCAGATGCTCTACAGGATTGAACCTGCAGGCCTCCAGGATGTTCAAAAAACCGGTGATGTTGCTGTCGATGTAGGCTTGGGGGTTTACTAGGCTATAGCGAACACCCGCCTGAGCTCCCAGATGGATCACGCCGTCAAAATGTTCCCGCTCAAAGAGCCTCTTGATGGCGGCGGCATCGGCAAGGTCCATTTTTTCGAATCGGAAAGCCTTATGGTCCAGGCGTTTTAGGCGGTCTTCCTTGAGAGACACCTGGTAATAGTCATTCAGGTTGTCGATTCCCACCACCTGATAGCCCTTGGCCAAAAGAATCAGCGAGACCTCACAACCGATAAAACCTGCGACGCCTGTAACCAAGATTTTTTTAGACATTGCGCATACCTCAAAATACTTTTTAAAGATAAAAAAAGACGGTCATTACGACCGCCTTTTTTCAAAAGTGCTTTGCTTACTTTTCGAAAGGAACCAGTTCCACACGGCGGTTCTGCTTACGTCCATGCTTACTGCCATTGCTGGCGATGGGCTTTTCGCTACCATAACCCACAGCACGGAGGCGGTCAGAGGCAATGCCTTGCTGGATGAAGTAATCCACCACGGCCTGGGCACGGGCCTGGGACAGTTCCTTGTTCTTTTCGGCATTGCCCACGTTGTCGGTGTGACCCTGCACTTCCAGGTTAGAAGACGGGATGTCCTTCAATAGCGCCACAATATCATTCAAGGTGCCGTAGCTGTCCTTGGTGAACTTGGTGGAGTTGGTCTGGAACTGGATACCCTGTTTCAGCTTGTTCAGATCCTGTTTCTTGTTGACTGGGCAACCCTTGGCATCGACCTTCACGCCTTCGAGAGTGTAGGGGCACTTGTCCAGATGATCGGGCACGCCGTCATGGTCGATATCCATGGGGCAACCGGTGCTATCCACAGAAATGTCCTTCTCAGTATTCGGGCACTTGTCGAGACCGTCGAACACGCCATCCTTGTCGGTATCGATGGGGCAGCCGGTGCTATCCACAACGGTTCCTTCCTTGGTGTTGGGGCACTTGTCCAGATCATCGGACACGCCATCCTTGTCGAAGTCCGTAACGCAACCGGTGCTGTCTACCGTGGTTCCTTCCGGAGTGTTAGGGCACTTGTCCAAAACATCGGGTACGCCATCCTTGTCGGCATCTGCGGTACAACCGGTGCTATCCACGAGCATGCCAGCCTTGGTGTTGGGGCACTTGTCCTGAGCGTCAGGCACGCCGTCACCATCGCGGTCGCCTTCGCAGCCTTCGGCATTCACCTCGGCTCCTTCAGCGGTTCCCGGGCACTTGTCCAGATTATCGGGCACGCCGTCCTTATCAGAATCAGCGGCGCAACCGGTGCTATCTACAGGCACGCCTTCCTTGGTGTTGGGGCAACGGTCATCGGCATCGGGAATGCCGTCCTTGTCAAAGTCACTTTCGCATCCGGTAGCATCGACCTGGCGGCCTTCCTTGGTGTTGGGGCACTTGTCTACGCCATCTACCACACCGTCCTTGTCGGTATCCATGGGGCAGCCCACGGAATCAACAGTCGCTCCCTCCGGGGTGTTGAGGCAGGCATCTATGCCATCGGGCACGCCATCCTTGTCGGTATCCACGGGGCAGCCGACGGTATCGACCTTCACACCAGCCAAGGTATGGGGGCACTTGTCCTTTTCATCCGTCACGCCATCCTTATCATCATCCTTAGCCTTGGGAGCGGGCTTCTTGGCATCAAAGCGCCAGGTAAGGGAGGCCGTTCCTGCATAAAGCGGAGTGGGCGTATAGTAGTAAGTGCTTATGCGACCATCTTCGTCAGCATACTTGATCTCGTAATCCTTGCTGTGGGCCATTTCCTTGTCGCTATCGAAGGTGAAGTTCCTAAGGGCACGGACAGCTACGTCAAGGCCCATAGCAAAGTCGACATTGAACGGCAGATGGAAACGCAGACCGGGAGTCAGGAGCATAGGATCAACCAGGGGGCTACGGGGATAGTCCGTCTCCTCTATACGCAACTCACCGGAGAATTCCACGAAAGCATCCATAAAGTCAAAGGGCATCACATTGATACCTGTGGCATACACGAATGTCACCGGCAGGTCGGGATCCATCACATAAACGATTCCGCCATTGCCGTTCCAACGAACAGGAATGCCCATATTGGCCAAGTCCACGGTAAGAATCAAGTTACCGCCCACGGCAAACGCATTGGCGGTGAAGGGGTTGGTAACGCCCTTGCTATTCAGGTACCAGGCATGGCGGGGGCGCACGCCGGCAGCTTCTTCGCCAGAAGGAACGTAGGCATCCATCATGAACGCCGCGGTAAATACCCTCTGTTCCCTGTCAAGCGGGAAACGGACCTTGAACCAGACATTCAAATCACCGCGGCTGGTGGTCCACATGTTGTTGGAGCCGGAGGGGCCGTCAGATTCGGCATGTTCATAGTAGAGAGGCAGGTTCATACCCAAGTCTACCATGTCGTAAAGACCGACAGCGGCATTGATGTTGCCAGAAAGGGAGGGGGCCAGGTCAGAGAACCCGTATGTCTTGCCATCGTAGGCGGTATAGTTACCGCCACGGCTCAAGGACCAGGCATCAATGGCGATATTGCCACCCGTACCAATAGAGAATCCCAACTGACCAAGGGTCTTGGTATTTATCTGATGAATACCGTCAGAGCCACCTTGGATACCCGCCTGCGCAAACGCGAGGCCACAGGCTAGGAGTGACAGAGTTATTATCTTTTTCATGAATATTCCCCTAGGATTATAACTTTGTAAGAATTATAGCAACTTGTGGCAACTTTAAGGCGACAGCAGGAATCAAAACTAGGTCATGACTGACAAATTGCCGATTCTTTCCATAGAAAACCTACGTAGGGACTTCAAGATGGGCTCCGAGACGGTTCACGCCTTGCGGGGCGTGTCCTTTGACATCTATCCCGGGGAATTCGTGACCATCATGGGAACCAGCGGTTCGGGCAAGTCCACCATGCTGAATATACTGGGCTGTATGGACAAGCCTACCGCAGGCCACTACATCCTAGACAGCCAGCATACCGAAAAGCTCTCCCGAGATGCCCTGGCCCGCATCCGGGGCCAAAAAATCGGGTTTGTCTTCCAGAACTACAACCTGCTTTCCCGTACCACCGCCATCGAGAACGTGGAACTGCCCCTGCTTTATAACTCGGGAGTGTCTTCGGCGGAGCGTCACCGGCGGGCGCTTACGGCCCTAGAGATGGTAGGCCTTGCCGACCGCATGAACCACCTGCCTAGCCAGCTTTCCGGTGGCCAGCAGCAGCGTGTGGCTATCGCCCGGGCCCTGGTGAACGACCCTGTGATTATTTTGGCTGACGAGGCCACCGGTAATCTGGACACACGGACCAGCTACGAAATCATGATGATTTTCCAGGAGCTCCACAGGCAAGGGAAAACCATTGCCTTCGTGACCCACGAACCGGATATCGCCACTTTTAGCGAACGGACCATCACCCTGCGGGACGGCCTCCTGAAAAAAGATGAGACCCACGAAATGCAAGACGCGAAAGCGGCCTTCGATGCCCTGCCCCCACCGGAGGTTTTTGAGTAGTTTATGAACCCGCTTACCTTAGCAAAGATCGCCCTCCGGGCCCTACTGCGTAACCGCATGCGCACCTTCCTCTCGGTGCTGGGTATCGTCATTGGCGTGGCGGCGGTCATTACCATGGTAGCCATGGGCGAAGGTTCGCGCCAGTCCATCAAGGAACAGATGACCAGCATGGGCACCAATGCCATCATCATCATGCCCAACTGGAACAGGCGCGGCGGCGTGCAGGCAGAATCTTCCGAGATGCTAGAGGAAAAGGACCTTATCGCCATCCGTGAAAACGCCACCTACATCAACGGCGTGTCACCCATGATTACCGTCAATGGTCAAGCCATCGTAGGGAACAACAACTCCCCCACCACCCTGAGCGGCATCTCTGCCGACTACCTCAAGATACGCAACTACGAAATCGAAGATGGCGTGATGTTCGACGATGCCGCAGACCGTATGGCCAAAGTCTGCGTCATAGGCCAGACTGTGGTGCAGAACCTGTTTGCAGGCGAGAACCCCATCGGCAAGACCATCCGCTACAAGAGCATTCCGCTGAAAGTTAT
>JAEEGL015160224.1_pt1 | contig 12332 bp, 8 predicted proteins | sample 9134231 | NCBI WGS metagenome assembly JAEEGL01 (sample SAMN16246548, study PRJNA631951) | gut metagenome | biome: gut microbiome; feature: rumen; material: fiber-attached | host: Bos | place: Iran: Karaj | collected 2018-10 | reverse complement strand
TTAATGTTTTTTCTTTCGCGCGTAAAAATAAGGGTACAAATTTAGCATTTTTTTCTTAGAAAGAAATTATCTGCCAAGTATTTCTTATTTTTGCAGATGCATTGATCCCGATTTTCCGGAATGAAAAAGACGGTTATTTATATCCTCAACATATTGTTGGCTGCATCCATTTCGTTCCAAGATGCCAGCGCACAGGTCTCCATTGAAAGGTTAATCGCAAGAGCAGATTCCGCCAGGTTGGCATACGACTATCCTGCCGCGGCTAAATTCTGTCAGGAAGCCGTGGAACAGGATTCCACAGCTAAGGCAAAGGTGGAAGACCTCCTTATCATGAGCCAGAACGGATTGAGAATGATGGACTTCTGCAGTCAGCCGGTAGTCGTGGCCAGACAGACCTTCCCTCTTGAGGATTTCTTCCTTTTCTATCCACTCAGAAACAACAGCTGGAGAAAGACCCCGAATCAGCTTGACTCTCTGGGCAGGGGAACTCTCGCGCGTGCGGTTTTTATACCTGAAGGAGCACACGATATTTACTATTCAGCCGAAGATGAGGATGGTATCAGGAATATTTACAGGACGGAACTCGCAGATTCGCTATGGTCCGCTCCCATGCTCATCAACGAGCAGATAACCAGTTCTTCGGACGAAGTCTATCCCATGGTCTCCCCTGACGGAAAGTCCCTCTACTTCGCCTCCAAGGGTCTGTATGGCATGGGTGGTTACGATCTTTACGTTTCAAGTTGGAACCATGAGACCAACGACTGGGACGTGCCTGTCAACATGGGTTTCCCTTATTCGTCTCCCTATGATGACTTCCTGTTCATCAACACTGAAGACGGAAGGTACTCGATTTTCGCTTCCAACCGTGGCTGTTCCAAGGACAGCGTCTGCATCTATGTCCTTGAATATGACGGGATGCCTGTACGCAAGGCGGTGAAAGAGGTGGATGAACTCAGAAAACTCTCCGACTTGGTCCCAGCCGGAGACCCTTCGAGAATAGACAATGGTTCTGCGGTCTTGGATTCCGATCCGAACAGCAACGAGACCCGACGCTACATAGACAAGATAAAGGAAGTCCGTGCGCTCAGGGATTCCGTCTCCCGTTTCAACAACGGCCTCGACCAGCTCAGGAATGAATATTCTTCCGCTTCGGACGAAAGGAAGAAAGAACTTTCAGAAACCATACAGGGAAAAGAGCTCCTCCTTCCGGAACTGAACAAGACCCTCCAGGCATCTGTCAAGGAGCTTCAAGCAATCGAGATGGATTTCCTCTCGAAGGGAATCGTGCTTGATGCATCCAAACTTCAGGCAAGGGCTGACAAGGAAGTGGTCGGAGCCGCTACAGGCTACACCTTCTCACGGAACAACTTCGGACCGGCTCCAGACCTTCAGATCCGCAAGCCCAAGAAGAAGTTTGACTATTCGTTCAAGATACTCCCGGAAGGAAGATTCGCGGAAAGCAACGACCTGCCTGGCGGCCTGGTGTATCAGATAAGGCTGTTCACCCAATCAAGAAAAGCGACAGTCGCCGATATCAAGGGTCTCAGCCCTGTATTCGAAAGACAGTCCGGCAATAAGTACATCTACTCCGTAGGTGTGTTCCGCTCATACAAGGATGTTTTGGCCAACCTCAATAAAGTCAAGAGGTTAGGCTTCCGTACTGCGGAAATCACCGCATGGAAGGACGGCCAGGCCACAAGCATTGCAAATGCCAGATCTTTTGAAAACCAGAGGTTTTACACGGTAGTGATCTACCCTGATAACGGAAAGTCCTTGACCGAGGCCGAGATCAATGCTATCCATGAACACACTGAAAAGGACCTTATCAAGAGCGTTGAAAACGGCGCCGTGGTCTTCAAGGCAGGACCCTTCGAGGCCAAAGAAGAAGCCGAGGAACTCTTGAACGCACTCAAGGCCCTCGGCTCCGGGAATGTCTCAATCTCTGAATCAGACTAACGCTTGCGCGGAGCGAAAGTGAAACTGTCCTGAACCTTTCCGGTCAGGATGTTGTGCACTGTGATTTTCAGCTTCCTGTCTTTCACTTCTCCTTCAATGACTGTAGGGAACCGGCCTTCTTTCGAAGGGTCCATATCCGGACCTCCCCCCACTATCTGCGCCCAATGCCTGTCTCCGGCAGGAGCGTCGTAACGATAGACGTGCCGATGGGCAGTTATCACAAGCTGGCAACCAGCCTTGTCCAGAATAGGACCCCAAAGCTGGGCGCATGTACGCTGCCAGATAGCATAATCATGTTTGTAGCGAGGATCCTTGTCAGCAGGAGCGACATCACCAGGATTCGCGGTCGGATCAGAATCGAAGAGCGGAATGTGACAGAACGCCACCAGATAAGGAGCCTTGGCTATATCTTTGCGCTTCAGTACATCCTGAAGCCAGGCTACCTGTGCCTTACGGTACTCACCGCTATTGAACAGGCCGGCAAACAGAGGGTTTGTGTCCAGTTTGTCTTCGGCAGTATCCAATCCGATCAGTGCCACATCACCCATCCTGACGGCGAAATTACGCCCAAGGTCCCAGTCCCTGGACAACCTTTCTTCCGGTTGACGGAACATCCAGACTTTTTCAAGATGGCGGTTGGCCATACCTCTGGAATCATGGTTCCCGGGACAGAAAAGATATGGAATTCCAGAAGCATAATCCTTTCGGCTGATCTGCGGATCAAGGAATATTCCCACCTGGCTCTCAATAGTCTCCTGTGTGTTGGAAGCATCCCCGTTCCAGATCACGCACGAAGGAGACAGTCCAGCCACCTTGTCGATGGTCGGCTCGATGGCATTCCAGCGCACATGGGTGTCATTGATAACGCAGAAGTGTGCCTTTGCATCCTTTCCGGCGGTAGTGAATCCATAGATTATCGGATCTTCCTCATTGCCTACGATCTTCATATCGTAGCCGCCTCCATAATGGATCCGGTCTGCGCCTATCCTGTAGTAATACTTAGTCGAAGGCTTGAGACCGGTTATCCTGACCTGACTGACCTTGTCGCTTAATTCGGTCAGCCTGTAACCTCCGCACTTCACCTTCACGGCATCGGTGAGGTCCGGTTTCTCTCCAATCAGCACATATCCGTTCGCAAGATCGCTAACGGCAAAGGCCACACCGATGGAAGTCTCAGCATAATTCTGGAGCATCGGAGCGGAAACAATCAGCCTACCCTCCGGTCCCTGGGTCTGCCGAAGGGCCGGGTTGTCCAACTTCTCCGCCGCCTTCAACGCACCGCCTGTACTTGCAGCGGCAACCAGAAGCGCCGTATCTTTTATGAAAGTCCTTCTCTTCATGCGATATCTTTTTTGCGTGATTTACAATTGATTAATTCTTAACTATTTAGCACATAGCCATCTCCCTTTTTTAGTGGGTAGGGTTTGCGTTATCAACTTAATGCACAGCTAATTACAAATCACGGCCTAATTTGCAAGGTACTTTTTCAAAGCGTCGCGGATTGCCTGGCCACGGAGGTTCCTCTCCAGGATGGTTCCATCCGGCCCGACAAGGATTATGTAGGGGATGTAATTGAAGCCATATGCTTCCGGGACAGATTCCGGAACACTCAGTATCTGTGTCCATGGAACCTTTAATTCATTGACAGCCTTAAGGGTGTTCTCCGGTTTGTCGAATACAGGAGCCCCGACAATGTCGAAATTCTTATCCTTGAACTCGTAATAAATGTCTTTCATATTCGGGATTTCTTCCCTGCACGGTCCGCACCATGATGCCCAGAAGTCCACGAGGATGTACTTCCCTTTGCCGACGTAATCGGACAGTTTCAACTCCTTTCCATCCGGCTGAACGGCCTTGAAGTCAATGTATTTCTCCGGAGACGGTTTTGATGTCTGACCGTAGGCAGCCACGCCCAACATAAGCGCCAGTGCTGCAATAACTGAAAATCTGATATTCATTTTGCCTGATAATTATCTGCAATATACGAATAAATTAAAACTGGAAATAAATGAAACTCTGAAGGTCGGCGGTGACGAACTGGCAGATGACAAATATGGCCGCGGAGCAGGCAAGGACCATCAGGACAAGTGGCATCCTGGCAAACCAGATGCGGTAACGACGCTTGAAATCATCCGGAAGCCAATGGATCAGCATGCCTATGACGAAAACCAGGATGATGCTCCTGTGCTGCCAGGCCATCTGAGGCACAAGGGACCAGTCCCACTGTCCTCCGATCTGGTTAACCATGTTCTTCGCCGTACTCCATGCTTTCTCGTTTGCCTCTGCGGGATCCAGATTCGATCCACTGCGGAAGAAAAGCCGGGTAAAGGTTATGAATATGAAAGTCATCAATACTGCCCATGAATCCCTGATCCACTTGATTGCCGATCCTTCTGAAGTACACGAACCAGACTTCCGAAAGAGATGGAAAACCATGCCGGCAAAAGCACCTGCAAGGATGATCAGAGTCCACCAGAAGAAGAGATTGAAAACTGGAGCACCGAAGTAATAACGCAAAGCACCGAAAACCGAAACTACAAGGCCTATCACCAGGGCCTTGAAATAGGAATTACATCCATTCCAGAACCGGTAGATAAGAATTCCGAGTCCGTTTAACCCTCCCCAGATCATGAAGTTCCAACTTGCTCCGTGCCACAGTCCACCTAGGAGCATGGTGTCCATCCTGTTGATGTCAGAGATCAACTCTTTGCGCCAGCCTTTCTTGAAGATGATCAGAAGGGCTATAACAAAGGTCATCGCAAGTACCGAGAAAAACACCCACCAACTTCCGGCAAGGGCTGAGGCAAGGAATGCAATTCCCAGAATGATAGCATAGGATCCGAAGGTCCCGTTGCGGTTTCCTCCCAGGGGAATGTAAAGATAATCCCGGAGCCAGGTGGAAAGGGAAATGTGCCATCTGCGCCAGAATTCGGTCGCGTTCTTGGCCTTGTAGGGCGAATTGAAGTTCTTAGGGAGATAGAACCCCATAAGCATGGCCACTCCTGTGGCGATGTCGGTGTAGCCGGAGAAGTCTGCATATACCTGGAGGGAATAACCGAACAAGGCTGTGAGGTTCTCAAATCCGGTGTACAACATCGGGTTCTCGAAAACCCTGTCGCAGAAGTTCACTGCAAGGTAGTCGCTGAGGATCAGTTTCTTGGCAAGTCCGTTCAGAATCCAGAACACAGCAAAGCCGAACTGGGTCCTGCCGAGGAAGAACGGCTTCCTCAGTTGGGGAATGAATTCCCTCGCCCTGACTATGGGACCGGCCACAAGCTGGGGGAAGAAACTGAGATAGAACCCGAAGTCCAGGAAATTCCTCACCGGAGCCATTCCCCTGGAAACATCCACCACATAGCTTATCGCCTGGAAAATGAAGAACGAAATACCGACCGGAAGGAATATGGAATCGACACTGAAAGCCTGGGAACCGGCTATGGCATTCCCGGCTGCAGCAAACCAATCCTTTACAATGAAAGAGGTTCCGAACAGGTTATTAACTACATCTGTAAGGAAATACGCGTACTTGTAGTAGCACAGAAGGGACAGGTCCACTACAACGCTCAGCACCACTATGGTTTTCCGCAAGCCGGAACGCCCGCAACGGGGCAACAGCAAGCCTGCAAAGTAGTTGTAAACAATCACAAAGCCCAGCAGGATCAGGAAGAGCCCGCTGGTCTTGTAGTAGAAGAAAAGGCTGGCAAAGAAGATGAATGCGTTCCTCAACAGGATTTTGCTGCGGAACACGCAGAGGAAAGCCAGGACTATGGCGAAGAAGGCCCAGAAATAGAACTGGGTAAACAGCAGGGGATGTGCCTGGTCGAAAGAGAACAGGTTGCCCAGAAAATCAAGTGCTACCTGCTTCAATCCCATGTCATCCTCCTTCTGAGATGTTCCACATACTTGCCCATCAGGGCATTGTACAAAAGATCACCGACAAGGGCATAGCCTTCTTCGGTAAAATGGATCTTGTCCAGTTTGGCAAGGCCGGCAGCCTCCCATTCCTTCATGGAACCCAATCCTCCCATGATCTCGAAGAGATTCCAAACCCCTCCTCCGCAATCAGTACAGATCCTGAAAAACGCTTTCTCAACTTCCAAGATGTTCCTGTTGACTGAATAAACCCTCCTCCTGACTCGTCTGTAACTATCATTATTTGTAATGAACAGAAGGGCACAGTCTGGATTAACTGCCTTTATCCTGGAAACAAGTGTCTCGTAACGGCGTATGAAATCATCCTTATGGAATTCCTTTCCAGAAGCGTCATTTATTCCTATCCCGAAAATCACCAGATCCGGACGGACCATTTCCAGATCCCTTCCGAAATCCTCACATTTGAGATAGGAAGGAAGGGCCGCTCCGTTTACGCCTATTCCGGTAACGGATATTCCCGGATTGGAATTGTCCAGGTGGAGTCCTGTGACTGTAAGTTCTCCCCCAGTGCCGCCAACGGCGACAGTCACCGAGTCTGCCATCTGGGGAAGAGAGAAAGACCAGACCGATTTCTCATAGTCCCGAACTCCGGTGATGGAATCCCCGGACTCAAGCACTACAAGGGGAAAACGATCTCCTCCAAATGAATAACCCAAAACATCCACCTTGTCGAACTTGAATGAAGGATCCATGGCGGTTGCGTTCCTGGCATTGAGGACTATCCTCAGGAATGCGGTGGAATCGGAAGTGGTGAGTGCCATCCCTGTAAGCCCGAGAGGTCTGTCAGGTTCTCTCTGGGTGTTTTTGGTGGTTTTCCATTCTCCTCCCGACCTGGTCCTGAAGCTGCTGGGGTTATTGGTCTTGGCTGCCGAGAATGGGAAGACAAGGCCACGGCCACCATCCAGGTCAGGTCCCAGGGCAAGTAGGTCATTGCGTACCTGGCGGGTAAATGTCCCGGCCTGTACGTGGGACCCGCCTATGTGGATGATATTGAGATTGTCGGAACCGTTGAAAAGGACCCTGTCCAGCTTGGAAAAAAGAGTCTCAAAAGCTGAACTGTCTCCGTGGAAGGTTATCCTGTTCAGACCGAAACGTGAAAACTCCAAATCAGGCAACTCCCTCCTTACAGTCTGCCCGAACAAAACACATGGAAGGAGCAGCAAGGCCAATGAATATGCAATCCGTTTCATCATCTCCCCATATATTCATCTACATAACCTTCCGGCAGCTTCCGGCGGAGCTGCTGGAAATCATAATAGACAAGGAGCGACCGGGCGATCGCACTTCCGATCTCGTTGGCTCCCCTGGTTGTGAAATGGATGTAGTCCGGACCTGCCAAGGGAGGATTATGGTTAACCCATCTGCGCATGGATCCCTCACCTCCCATCATGTTGAATGTGTCCCAATAGGCAACCCCGTTTTGGAGACAATGAACCTTCAGGGAATCATTCAGTTCTGGAAGAAGCGGCCAGGTCACCAGATAACCGTCGTAACTCTTGCACATGTCAGCAGGTCCGACGAAGAGCATTTTTGCCCTTGGAGCCACCTTCCTGAAATAATCGAACTGCTCATCCATTTTGTCCACGTAAAGGGAAATACCCTTCCGTGAACCGATGCCGGGCATGGCATTGCCACCGAACTGGAGGATTATCAGGGGGGTGTCCATCAAATCGAACGACTGCTTCATCGAAGTGGAATCCATGTCGTCGAAGACAGTTCCGGCGCATCCCCTCAACGCAACATTGTCAACAGTGACTCCCGGAGAACCATCAAGCATGATTCCGTAAACTTCTGCGTCACCTGTGAAAGAAAGATAACCGGACACAACTTCTGCCGGAAGGGTCCAGGTGAGTAACGAGACTTCATCCTTCGCAGAATCAATAACCTCAGTCATGGCCTTGAGGGTATCGCACTTCAGTGTCACCGACAATCCGGGACTGTTATGCCCAAGAAGGACAGAAACCTTGGAGATCCTTTTCGCCCTCTCCTGTGCATATCGGTTTTCAGTCCGCCGGAAATTGAACCGGCCGCTTCCGAACACCTTGACGCTCTGGGCCATGGGACCGTAACGGTGGGTGGAAGTCCAGTTGGACAGCGAATCCATGACCCGGGCATAACGGGTAAGCGCCCCGCTGGCATGCTGGGTCACTGAAACCGAAGAAATGGGTTTTATCATGGGCACCATACCGGGTCCGGAACCGCCGAACCTGTCCTGGAGTTCCTGACGCAGCACAGCGGAAATCCTGTCCATCTCAAGCTGGGAATCCCCGTAATGCATTATCCTGACAACCCTGCCCTCGGAAGAAGCGTTCTCCATCTCCACAAACAAGGAGTCGAAGAAGGTATAGCCACTGTCCGGAGTGAAGACGCGGTTGGGATCCGTGGAGAAATATTCCTTGAAGAAACCCAGGGTGTCGGACGATTCCTGTATCAGTTCGATGGACCTTCGGGCGGCCAGAAGGACCGAATCTATGTCAGGATCGTTACGTCCCTCCTTGAGATCCCTCAGGTAGGATTCATACGATGGGAACCTGAACGTCATGCCACCGGCCTTGACCCCGCCGGCCGGAAAGAAATACCAGCAGGCCAGGATGACGGCGAGTACAGAAATGACGAAGATCGCTATGGAGTGACGTTTCATACAGTCAAAACAAGGCCCCAAAGTTACAAATTTCTTATATTTGTAGTAGGTATCCATTGTGTGCAACAAAATCTTTATTTGATATGAACTCCTACAAAATCAAACGGGTAAAAGGTCCTATTCGGATAGACGGCAATCTTGACAAGGACGTCTGGAAAAATGCCGAAAAATCCGGCCGTTTTGTTGATGCGGTCGGAGGAACTCCTGGAATATATGACACAAGAGCTGCCATCCTGTGGGATGACGAAGCCATGTATGTCGGCTTCTGGGTGGAAGAACCCTATCCTGCAGCCACCCTTACGGAGAGGGACAGCCTTCTGTGGGTGGAAAATGACCTGGAGGTTTTCATCGCAGGGGAAGACACTTATTATGAACTGGAAATCAATGCTCTTGGTGTCATCTATGAAGTCTTCTACCTCTGGAGGGATGCCTATCCCGTCTTTGATTCATCAGGCAAGCTGATTTCCGGGAAGCCCTATTTCGCCAAGGACAGATTCGACATTCTGAAAAACGGAGCTATCAGTTTCGGAGGGAACTTCGACAGGAATGACGACCATTTCTGGACAGGAATCAATCCAAGAGGCTTGAGATGGGTGTATCGGAATTGGGATTTCCCGGGACTGGAAGTAGCAGTCAAAGTTGACGGCAAACTGAATGACCCGTCAGTCGTGTCAAAGGGATGGACGGCGGAGATCAAATTCCCTTGGAAGGGTTTCGCAGACCTGTTCGGCAAGGAGCAGGTCACTCCGGCTGACGGAGACATCTTAAAATTATTCCTTGGCCGTTACAATCTGTTCCATTTTAACGGGAAGCCGGTGAATGGCGGTTGGAGCTGGCACCCCATCTGGGTTGCCGACAACCACAATCCGGACCGGTTCGGTTCCTTTGTCATTACTGAATAGCCAAGTCTGAAATCCAGCCATTATGAAAAAGTATCTTCTGGCAATTGTCGCCTTGCTGCTATTATCTTCCTGCGAGGTTCATCATTTTATCTCCGACAGCGGATTCCGTCTTCAGGTTGAGAAAGACTTTGATTCCAGGATGGCCGACAATCCATCCTTGAAAGAGTTCTGCCCCGTTGACAGCCTGCTGCTGACCACAGAGGAGAAGGAGGCCCTTAAGTTCCTCTATGCCTACATGCCTCTTGCTGACCTAACCGACTATCCCCTGAGTTATTATCTGGATTGCGTCCAGTCTTCCTTCAAGACCCGTGACGAAATGGGATGGAACGTGCCGGAAAGGGTTTTCAGGCATTTCGTTCTGCCCATCAGGGTCAATAATGAAAAGCTTGACACAGCCAGGATGGCCTTCGCGAGGGAGATTAAGCCCAGGATTGAGGGAATGAGCATGAAGGACGCCATCCTTGAAGTCAACCATTGGTGCCACGAGAAACTCACCTACAAACCTTCCGATGCAAGGACCCTTTCACCTCTTGCAAGTGCAAGGAGCACCCTTGGCCGCTGCGGTGAAGAATCCACGTTCACCGTCACAGCCCTCCGCTCTGTGGGAATACCTGCCCGTCAGGTTTACACTCCACGGTGGGCACACACCGATGACAACCACGCTTGGGTCGAGGCCTGGGCAGACGGGGAATGGTATTTCATGGGAGCCTGTGAACCGGAACCTGTTTTGAACCTCGGATGGTTCAACGCTCCCGCAAGCCGCGGCCTGTTGATGCACACCCGTGTTTTCGGACGTTATGACGGACCAGAGGAAAAGGTAATGGAAGGTCCCAACATCACCGAAATCAATCTTATAGACAATTATGCCAAGACCGCAAGGGTGGATTTCAATGTTGTCCATGAAGATGGGTCTCCTGTTGACAGCGCCCTGGTGGATTTCAAGATCTACAACTACGCTGAGTTCTACTCAGCCTTGTCAAAATTCACGGACAAGGAAGGCCATACCTTCCTGACCGCAGGAATGGGAGACATGCTTGCCTGGGCTTCCAAGGACGGCCTGTACGGATGGTCGAAGGTATCATTCGGAAAGGACTCCCTAATCACCTTAGTTATCTCAAGGGACCATCCTATCGAAGCCGAGCAAATGATGATAGTTCCCCCGGAAGAAACTGCAAACCTTCCGGAAGTGTCTGAGGAGCAGCGAAAGGCAAATGACATCCGCTTTGCCCAGGAGGACCTCATCAGAAAGACCTACATGGCCACCTTCGCGAAGGATGACGGTACCCCTCAGGGAAAACTCCTGGCCAAGGCCGCAGGGAACCATGAAGTCATAAGGAAATTCCTCGCCGACCATCCAGACAAAAGGGCCCTTGACCTGCTGCAATCCTTGAGCGACAAGGACATGATCGACGTAACCAGGGAAATCCTGGAGGACAGCTACCAGTCCGAGGAATCCATCCTCTGCCCCAGGATAGAGAACGAATTCCTCTCTCCCTACAAAGGGTTCTTCAAGAGTGTCCTGACTGACGAAGAGAAGAAAACCCTGTCCGACCCAGTTAATCTCGTAAAATGGGTCAAGGATAACATAAAGGTGGTTGAAGATCCCAAGGCCACAAGGATTCCGATGTCACCTGAAGGAGTCTGGCGTGCAAGGATTGCCGACACACGTTCCAGGAACATATTCTTCATTTCCATGGCCAGGACCCTCGGTATCGATGCCCGTAAAGATCCTGTTACCGGCAAGGTACAGTACAATCAGGGAGGATGGCGTGACGTGGATTTCGAATCCGCCCGCGATGCGGTTGCTCCTACCGGTGTTGTCGTGTTGGATTACAAGCCGACCAAGACATTGGCGAATCCGGGTTATTACAGCCAGTTTACCATCAGCAAGATTGTAGATGGCCGCACCCAGGTGCTGAGTTTCGACGAAGGACAAGTGGACATGGGAGGCGGAGTCAGCTGGGCGAACGTGTTCAAGAAAGGTATTCCTATCGACACCGGTGAATATGTCCTTGTGAGCGGCAACCGCCTCTCAGATGGAAGCGTTCCAGTGACCATGCGTCCGTTCACTGTCAACGAAGGCGAAACCACAGTCCTCGACCTTGTCATCACCACGCCTGACGACAAGCTGAGCGTTATAGGCAGTTTTGATTCGGAGACCAAGTACCTCATTGCTCCGGAAACCGATCCTGTCTCAATCTTGTCCACTACCGGTCGCGGAGTCTATGTGGTCGCTTTCCTCATTCCCCGCCAGGAACCTTCGGTACATGCCATCAACGACATCATCGCATGTAAGGACGGGCTTGAAAAATGGGGCCGTCCCATCATGCTCTTTACTACCAGGGACGGACTCGAATGGATTAAGGAATATTCCGACAGGCTTCCTGCCAACGTCCATTTCGGAATCGTTCCGAAGGATCTTATGGACGGTCCGATGCCAAGGGTGATGATAGCAGACTCCTTCAACAGGGTTTTCTTCAAGACTGAAGGCTACACCATCGGTCTCGGCGACCAGCTCCTTGGGGCCATCGCAAAACTGTAGTATTATTACATATAAAAGAAGGCCGGGTCTTTCGATCCGGCCTCTTTTCTTTTCAGGACTGGGATTAGTCCTCGTCCTGCTCCTGGGCGGCGTAGTCGGCGAGAAGCTTGGTCTGGACATCGGCAGGAACCTGCTGATAGTCAGCAAACTTCATCGTGAAAGTGGCTGCACCTCCGGTGAGGGAGCTGAGAGTGGTGGAGTACCTGTAGAGCTCGGCAAGCGGAACGCGGGCGTGGAGGATGGTGAATCCCTTGTCCATGTCCTGGTTCATGATCATTCCACGACGGCCGTTGAGGTCTGACATGCAAGGACCGACGAACTCGTTAGGAGTAAGGATGTCCACATTGTAGATAGGCTC
>JAEEGL014538060.1_pt1 | contig 12332 bp, 8 predicted proteins | sample 9134231 | NCBI WGS metagenome assembly JAEEGL01 (sample SAMN16246548, study PRJNA631951) | gut metagenome | biome: gut microbiome; feature: rumen; material: fiber-attached | host: Bos | place: Iran: Karaj | collected 2018-10 | reverse complement strand
CGCAAAACGGGACACGATGTAAGAGACGACGTAGTCTCCCGCGGCGTTGACCATGGTTGCCGGAGGATCCACCAGGTCGCCGATAGCCAGAGCAATGGGGAAGGCGACGGCGATGTGCTCGGGGAAGAAGATGGAGCAGAGGACCAGCTCTCCGGTTCCGCCGCCTCCCGGGATACCGGACATGGCTACGGAGGAGAAGACCGCGATAATGATGGCGACGATGGCTTTCCCGCTGCCGAAGTTCAGACCGAACATGCCGAACAGGAAGGCGACCTTGATGATGGCGCTCATGGCAGAGCCATCCATGTGCATGGTGGCGCCCATGGGCAGGACGATGTCCGTGACGTCTTCAGAGATGCCCGTCTCCTTGGAGACTTCCATGTTCGTGGGGATCGTTGCGACAGACGAGCAGGTACCGAAGGCCGTGGCAGCCGGCCGGAACAGCTTGCTGAACATGAGCTTAACAGCGCCCTTGCCGCCGCCGAATCTGGCGTATACGGGGAACAGGGCAAACATGTAGGCAAACGCAAGCACATAGTAGATGATGATGGACCGTGCATAGTTGGTGACGAAATCGGCGCCGTGAGCGGCCACCAGAGAGGCAAAGAAGCCGAAGAAACCGATGGGGGCGTACCAGGTGATGATCTTGACGACCTTCATCAGGACATTAGTCAGATCAGCCAGCAGTTTTGCCGTCGGAGTCTCGCTTCCCCCGGCCATCTGGACGCCGAAGCCGAACAGGATCGCGGCTACGATCAGCGGGAGGATGGCTCTGCGGCTGAGGAGTTCGGCAAAGTCGGGCTTGGTGAAGAAGTTCACAATCAGGGTGGAAGCCTTGATAGCCTCTGCTTCCGTCTCTTCATACGCCGGCGCAGCGGTGTACACGGGGATGATCCTCGTGACAACGTACATGATCAGAGCAGCGATGGCGGCAGTCACCAGGAAGGTAAGAACAGTGATGCCGAGGAGCTTGCCGGCCTTGCGGATGGATTTCATGTTCGCGATGGCGGAGGCCACGGAGCAGAAGACCATCGGGACGACGACACAGAACATCAGGTTGACGAATACCGTTCCCAGAGGCTCCAGCGCAGTGGCGCCAGGCCAGAGGAAGCCCACGACGCAGCCGGCGATGATGCCGAGGATCATGGTCAGCAGGAACCAGTTGTTTTTCAGAAATTTCATTCAGGTCTCCTCCCTGCAATAATATTATGTTAATAGTATACGAGCAAGAAAGTGCCATAAACATAGCAAAAAATGCTTGAAACATTGCAAAAAGTGCTATATCCTGTTACAAACGCAAAAAGGAGTGGCTGAAGTGGCGGATAATTCCGGGAATCTGGCGAAAAGAGAAGGCTATCTTCAGGAGAACTATCGTTATTTCCATCTGAACGACACGGAGGGAACAGAGGGTAGTTTTCATTTTCATGAATTTGCCAAGGTCGTGCTTCTGCGTTCCGGCCGGGCGGATTACATCGTCGAACAGGTCACATATTCTCTGAGACCAGGCAGCATCCTGCTGGTGCCGCATCACGCCATCCACCGTGCAGTTATCGACCAGACGGTTCCCTACGACAGGGTCATCCTCTATCTGGACCGGCAATATGTCGAAAGAAGCATGGTCACTGCCGGAAGGCTGGAGTGTTTTGACAGGGCGGATGTGCAGGGGAACTGTCTGCTGATCCCTGACGAAAAGCACCGGCGGGAGATCGAGGACACCCTCGCGGAATATGAGGAGGCAATGTCGGATACCGAACCCGGTGCCCAGGCGATCCGGGACGCGGTGATGATCAAGCTTCTGATACGGATCGACCGGGTATCCCGGCAGATGGAGGCTGCAGAAAAGAGAGGAGAGCACGCACCGGCAGGACAGATTCGCCGCGGAACGGACCCGGGGATCGCAGACATGCTGACCTATATCAATGAGAATCTGGGAGCGGATCTGACGGTTGACGCCCTGGCGGCCAGGATGTGCCTGAGCAGGTATCATTTCATGCGGCTGTTCCGCGCAGGAACAGGGATCACTGCGCATGCCTATGTGAGGCAGGCGCGCCTTCTGGGAGCCGCCAGGATGATCCGCAGCGGTGTTCCCTCCGCCAGAGCGGCGGCTGACTGCGGATTCGGGGATTACTCCACCTTCAGCCGGGCCTTCCGGGAGGTCTTTGGAGTGCGGCCGTCCGAACTGAAATGAAGAGGAGGGCGTCTGCGCCACATGTTACAAATCATTCATGTATTCTGCGTGGCTGCCATATATAATACCATGCAAAGCGCCAAAAAATGAGAGCGAGAGGAAGCTTATGCTGCAGATCGTAGATATCAGCAAGGAATACCGTACCGGCCAGCTTGTGCAGAGAGCCCTCGATCATGTTAGCCTGGATCTTCGTGAAAACGAGTTCGTTGCAGTGCTCGGCCCCTCCGGATCAGGAAAGACCACGCTGCTGAACATCATCGGAGGACTGGACAGGTATGATTCCGGCGATCTTATCATTGACGGGATTTCTACAAAGAAATACAGAGACAGGGACTGGGACTCTTACCGAAACCACACAGTTGGCTTTGTTTTCCAGAGTTATAATCTGATCCCTCATCAGACGGTGCTGTCAAATGTGGAACTGGCACTGACCATCGGCGGGATTTCCCGGAAGGAACGCCGGCGCAGGGCGGTCCATGCCCTGGAACAGGTGGGGTTGGGGGACCAGATGCACAAAAAACCGAATCAGATGTCCGGCGGCCAGATGCAGAGGGTGGCTATCGCTCGTGCCCTCGTGGGCGATCCTAAGATCCTGCTGGCAGATGAGCCGACGGGAGCGTTGGATTCCGAGACCTCCGTCCAGATCATGGAGCTTCTGAAGGAGGTCGCGAAAGACCGGCTGGTGGTCATGGTAACCCACAATCCGGAACTCGCTGAGCAGTACGCCACCCGTATAGTCAGACTGAAGGACGGTGTCATTACAGCGGATACCGATCCGGTGACGGCCGCCCCTGCGGCGGAGGGCGTGCACAGGAATCTCGGAAAGGCGTCCATGTCATTCCTTACGGCACTGTCGCTGAGCTTCAACAATCTGAGGACAAAGATGGCCAGGACGATTTTGGTGGCGTTGGCCGGATCCATAGGAATCATCGGCATCGCACTGATCCTGGCGCTTTCTACAGGAGCCAATCAGTATATCCGAGGTATAGAGGAAAACACGCTTTCCGAATACCCTCTGGAACTCCTTCGAAGCACCATATCCTCGTCGGCTTTCGCGTCCATGATGGGGGCCAGAATGAACGTGCCGGAGGATGCGGAGGTCGTGGAACTGCAGACGGTGACGGGCATGCTGTCCAATATTTCCACCAACGACCTGGCTTCACTGAAAAGGTACTTCGACAGCGGAGACAGCGGGATCGGCAGATATGCCAAATCGGTGGAATTCAAGTACGGCGTTACACCGCTGATCTTCCGGGAAACGGAAAGCGGGCCGAGGCAGGTCAATCCGGACACGGTAATGGCATCTCTGGGATACGGCGGCGGCGGTGGATCGGATATCTTCTCCTCAATGATGAACATGAACGCTTTCCTGGCTCTTCCGGAAGAGGAAAAGCTGTATCGGTCCCAATACGAACTGAAAGCCGGACGGTGGCCGGAAAACAGCGGAGAGCTTGTAGTCGTGGTCACCAAGAACGGCAGCATCAGTGATCTGGCGCTGTATGCAGCCGGACTGAAGGATGCATCCGAACTGGACAGTCTTCTTGAAAGATACAAAAAAGGGGAAACCATCGAAACAAACACGGAACCGGGAACGTGGCGTTATGAGGATTTCCTGGGTATTACCTTCCGGAGAGTCAACGCAGCTGATTGCTATGTCTATGACTCCGAATACCGGGTGTGGAAGGATAAGACCGAAGACAAGGCATATATGCAGAAAATGGTGAGCGGCAGTCAGAAACTCACGATTGTGGGTGTGGCAGCCGCTGCGGAGGACAGTACGGCGGCCATGCTGACACCGGGAATCTATTATCCGGTCTCACTGGCAGGAGATGTGATGCATGATGCCGGCGCGAGCGAGATGGTCCGGCAGCAGCTTGCGGATCCGGATACGAACGTCATAACGGGACGGCCTTTTGACGACCCGGGAGAAGAACCGGCGATGGATCTTTCCTCCATGTTCGCCGTAAACGAGGACGCCATGGCGGAAGTTTTCCGGTTCGACCCGGACAAGCTCAGCCTGGACCCCGCCCGGTTTGCCATTGACCCGTCCGCCCTGGACCTGAGCGGCCTGACGGACGGAAGCGCTTTCGCGGGAGATCTGCCGGAACTCTCGGCAGAGGATATCGCGGGACTGTTCGACGGGATCAGCGTTGATCCGGACCGGGAGGAGTTCGCTGCGATGGTCGGCCAGATCGTCACAGGATTCACCGAATACTCAAAAAGCGATCCGTCCACGGATGTGGCAGGACTGGGACCCGCTATGAGGGACTATCTGTCACAGCCGGAAGTGATGAACGGCCTGACGGAGGGTATTCGTCAGCTGGCAGCGGACACGAATATCGACAGCCTTGAGCCGGATTTTCTCGGGAATACCGTCTCTTCTGTCATGTCTGGATTCCCGGCGTATCTTTCGGAAAGCGGAGCGGAGGACCTGACGGATATCGGAACACATCTGGAGAACTACCTTCGGACGGATGCCGTCCGGGCGATCCTATCGTCGGCGAATGAGGAACTGAGGAATCAGCTGGCCGGCGTGCAGATCCCGGAAGAGGAGGTGCGGGCGCTGCTCCTTTCAACTGTTGACGGGTATGAGGCGTACGCAGCAGCAAACAGTCTTCCGACGGCGCAGACGATCTCTGACGCGTTCCGGGCATACATGCAGACTGATGAGGGGCAGAGAATCCTGCGCGAGGGCATACAAAAATCCTTCCATACAGAGGAAATCGCAGGGAAACTGTCAGAAAATGCGGCTGCACTGTTCTCTGGATACGCCGAAAGTGCCGGGAAGGCCATGGAAAAGGCCATGAGAGGCGTTGTCAGCCAGCTTTCCGGACTCATCCAGCAAAGCATGAGTTCGGCAATCTCCGATCTGACGGCAGGGATGGAAGATGCGTTCTCTGTCAATCCGGACGCCCTGGCGGATGCGATCACTGTGAACATGAGCGAGGAAGACCTGCAGGAGCTGATGCGGTCGATCATGACCGCGGCCTCAGCCTCCTATGAAGAGAATCTGGAAAAACTGGGCTACGCTGACGACCGGGATCCTTATGAAATTGTCATATATCCAAAGGATTTCGAGAGCAAGAACCTCATCGTGGAGATATTGGATGCATATAATGCCCGGGCGGAAGAGGAAGGTCATCCTGAGAAAGCAATCTCCTATACCGACACGGTAGCCACTCTGATGTCCTCCGTGACGGATATCGTCAACGCGATCAGTTACGTACTGATTGCCTTTGTCGCAATCTCTCTGGTCGTATCCTCCATCATGATAGGTGTCATCACGTATATCAGCGTACTGGAACGGAGGAAAGAGATCGGCATACTGCGTGCCATCGGCGCTTCGAAACGGAACGTCTCCAGTATCTTCAATGCGGAAACATTCATCATAGGACTTCTTGCCGGACTGCTGGGCGTGGGGATCTCCCTGCTGCTGATCATCCCCATCAATATGATCGTCCACAGACTGGCGAAGATGAACTCCATCAACGCCGTGCTTCCTGTGGCGGCGGCGGGAATCCTGGTGCTGCTGAGTGTTGGCCTGACCATGCTCGGCGGACTGATCCCGTCACGAAAAGCGTCACGGCAGGATCCGGTGCTGGCCCTGCGCTCAGAGTAAAAGAGATACGCAGAGCCAGACTAAAGAATCGGGAGGGGTGTAATATGACAAAGGTAATGATCGAGCCTGGAATCTGCGGGCTGGTGACTGCTGTGGAGGTCCAGGCGGATGCCGATGATGAGACCGAACTGACAGTGAAGGTGCGTTCAGGCTGTGAAAGCGTGCGGAATATGATGAAGGAACTGGGAAACACGTATGACGCATACGAGGTATGTCTCAGAAAACCGGGGGAGGGGCCGTTTTATGAGTATGCGCAGACTCATTTTCCCGTTCATGCCTCCTGTCCGGTACTGAACGGCATCATCAAAGCCATGGAAGTCGAGGCGAAACTTGCCCTGAAGAAGGACGTCAGCATCCGTTTCATGGAAACTGAACAGTAGATAGGATGAAGATCGGTATGGCCGCTCGTGATTATACACACGAGCGGCCTTTCTGTTTCGGGAAAGAGGCAGACAGCACATATTGGATATTGAAATCGGCGACAAAAAAGGTATAATAAAAACTGTATTTGTGCATAATAAACAGAACTCCTCCCGGGGAGGGAACGGAGGAAACAAACGCATGTCAGACAGAACGCCGAAACAGAACTTCCTCGATATGGCGCAGGGGATTGTTCCGGACTATATCCTGCAGTATGGCTTTTTCCCCAGAAAGGACAGCCTGCATCCGCTTCCGCTGACACTGGTCATCCCTTCCTTTGCAAACAGCTGGAGGCGGACGGAAGAAAAGACGGATCATTTCGGCGTGCACTGGGTGCCGACGCCGGATACGCCCGGCGCATTGGTTCCCGAACCGAACAACTTCCTTCTGAAGGACATCCGGAAGTGGAGAGACGTCGTCAGATTCCCCGACCTTTCAGGAATCGACTGGGAGGCAATGGCTAAAAAGGATCTGAAAGCGCTGCAGGAGATAGGGATAGACTTTAACCAGACCGCAAGGGAGATCACCCTTCACGTCGGGTATTTTCAGCAGCTGATGGCTCTGATGGGGTTCACGGAAGGACTTACGGCACTTTATGAAGAGCCGGAGGAATGCAAGGCGCTGCTGAGCGCCATCTGTGATTTCTGGTGTGAGGTCTACGAGTACTGTTTTGATTACTATGAACCCGACGTTATTGGACAGTCTGATGATACAGCTGCATGGAAAAGCCCGTTCATCTCTCTGGAAATGTACAGGGATATCTTCAAACCGCTGTATATTCGGGAGGCCTCGTTCGGGATGAACCGAGGGCTGCCCGGAGAGTTTCACAACTGTGGCAGATGTGAGCTGTTCGTTGATGACTGGGACGATTTCGGAATCCGCTACTGGAACCCCGCTCAGACATGCAACGATCTCAGGGCGATCAAGCAAAGACATCCGAAGGATCTTGTCATCATAGGCGGGTGGGATTACCGAGGGCGCCTGTGCAATGAGGACATTGAGGAAGAAGAGTTCAAGCAGTCGGTCATCGACTGCATCGATATGCTGGCACCGGGAGGCGGGTTCGTTTCCATGGCCGGGGTCTCAGGTCCTCCCGGAGATCAGACGATAGAGAAAAAGAACCGGTGGGTCCAGGAGGTCCTGGATACTTACGGGGAAACATACTACCGGAAATGAATCTGACAGGAGGCGGGGACATGGCTGACAGCAGGATCGAGGAGTATCTGTTCCGGGCGGCATGCCCAAATAACGAAATCCTCCGGGATGAGGAAGGACGGCCGTCCTTTATGGTGTTCATTCCGAAATTTCGGATGAACCAGGTGATCACGAACGGATCCGACAGAGTGCATCCTGCGTTTATCGTGAACGGCAGGGAACGAGAAGGCTTCTATATCTCAAAATACCAGAATTCAAAACAAGAAGGAGCAGCACTTTCTCTACCCGGAGAGGAACCGTGGAACGAGATTGGATATGACGGGTCCTGGGAAGCTTGCGCTGCCAAAGGGGCTGGGTGGCATCTGACGACCTGCCAGGAATGGGGCGCGATAGCCCTGTGGTGCAGGAGGAACGGGTTCCTTCCTTATGGCAACAACGATCACGGAAAAGATAAAAGAGAAACTGCCTTCCGTGCGAGACCCGCTGCCTGGGACGGAGAAGGCGCAAAATGGGTGCGTACCGGGACCGGTCCTCTGAGCTGGACGCATGACGGTACAGCGGCAGGCATATGGGATCTGAACGGCAATGTTTCCGAGTGGGTCGCAGGACTTCGGTTCGTGTTCGGAGAACTGCAGGTGCTGCCGGACAATGACGGAGCGGACAGGTCTGTGAATCAGTCAACAGACTCCACGGCCTGGCGGGCAATCGACGCATCCACAGGCGAGTATATCGTTCCCGACGGAAATGGGACCACTCCCGGGTCGGTGAAAGCGGATTATCAGGCAGAACCTTTTGACGTCGCAGGATGGGGATCCAGATGGGTCTTTACAGCAAACGATCCGCCGTCCAAAGCCAATGCGCTCCGCCGATGCGACATGTCGTTCATCCGATGCGACGAGACAATCGGACCTGCGGCGAGAGAGCTGCTGTACGCACTGGGACTTTTATTCAACGAACCTTACTTTGATACAAAAGAGCAGTACGCTTATCTAAACAACGGTCTGCCAGAGGCGTTTATGTATCGTGGAGGATACTGGGGGAGCGGGGCATTTGCCGGGGTATTCTGCTGGTCTTCAAGCTGGGGCAGAATCCACCCTTATGAGGGCAATGGCTTCCGATGCAGTTATATTTCTCCGGACGGTGATTGATTCCGGTCAGGAGAGGATATATAGGTTTTTATAGAAAAAGAGGAAATAGAAAGGAAGGGAAGCAAATGGGATATTATCAGGAAAACTGCGTGTATGAGCTGAAGCCGGAAGATCCGAATCTCGGAGATTTCCTGGCCAGACCTTGCTCGTATTTCCGAGGCGAAGCAAGCATGCCTGGCGCGACGTATCATGTCGGTTTTCAGACCTTTACGAAATCTGTGGACTTTGAAGAACCCCATTTTCATATGGCCACGGACGAGTACCTGGTCTTTCTGGGAGCCAATGTCCCCGATGTGTTCGATTTCGACGCCGTGATCGAAGTGGATATCGGCGAAGATCCGGACGACATGGAGACGATGCTCATCGACAAGGCCACGGTGGTAAAGATCCCGCCGTATTTCTGGCACGGACCCATCCGATTCCGCATCAAGAACAAACCTGTCATTTTCCAGCAGGCCTATTTTGATGGAACGTGGTCTAAGGTCACGAGAAAGCCGAAGGCCGGCGGCGGCTGGGACTATCTCTATGACGGGGACAATGTCTATGGTGCTTATGATCGTCCGGGTGAATGCTACGAGAAGATCAACAAGGAAAATTACAGGGAATCCGACTATCCGGATTTTGAGCCGGACCGTCGGAGGAAATGGACCGGGAAATACGACTATCTGAAATATGAGCTTCCCGAGATGGTCACCTACTGGGGCGACTGGTGCATGAAGCCGCAGGCTTACATGCATGGCGATCATGATTTCCCCGGATCTCACTATCACATAGGCTTCCAGGTGTTTACCAAATCCAATCTGATGGAAGTGCCTCATTTCCATTCCCATGCCGACGAGTATCTGGTATTTGTCGGACCGCATTATCCGGACATTTTCGATTTCGACGCGACGGTGACGATGTTTGTCGGAAAGGATCCTGACAATATGGAGAAAATCGTCGTGGACAAACCCTGTGTCATCCGGATTCCGAAGGACACGTGGCACTGCCCCATCTATTTTGACCTGCGGAAACCTGTGATGTTCCAGGCCACCTGGCTTGACGGCATCTGGCACAAGATTCTCCGCAGGGAAAAAGAAGGCGGCGGCTGGGAGTACTACTACGAGGGAGACAATATCCGGCGCTGCCGTCTGGATCCTGAGAAGTGGTGCAACATCTGCGGCAAATGCTTCGTCGGTCTGAACGAGACATCCTTCGAAGAGGGAAAGAGCCAGAAGAAGCCCGACTGGGCAGAATAAAGAGAAAAGGAGCCTTCAGAGAAGGGAGGAAACAAGCAAGTGCTAAAATACATTGGTAAGAGGCTTCTCATGCTGATCCCCACGATGCTCGGCATAGCTCTTGTGGTCCTGATCATCATCGATCTGACCCCGGGCGACCCGGCCCGCGTGCTGCTGGGAACGAACGCCACGGAGGAGCAGGTGGAGGAACTGCGCGAGGAGCTTGGCCTGAACAAACCGTTCCTTGTCCGTTACTGGGAATTCATCAAGAACGTGTGTCAAGGAAACTTCGGCAAATCCATTATGACCCAGAGACCCGTGTTCGGGGAGATGCTGATGAGATTCCGGTACACACTGGTCCTGGTGGTGTTCGGAACCATTTTCTCAACGATTCTGGGAATACCAATAGGCATCTACGCAGCAAACCACACGCACACGTGGAAGGACAGTCTGGCGATATTCCTGTCGCTGATCTGCGTATCGATGCCCAGTTTCTGGTTTGCGCTGCTGATGATCCGGTTTTTCGGAGTAAAACTACAGTGGCTACCGATTTCGGGCATTGAGGACTGGAAGGGATGGATCCTGCCGTGCGTGGCTATGGCGCTCGGACTGATGGCGCTCATCGCGCGTCAGATGAGGTCGGACATGCTGGAGGTGCTGAGGCAGGATTACATCACCACCGCCCGGTCCAAAGGCCTGAGCGAGCGAAAGGTCGTTTACCGCCACGCGCTGAAAAACGCTATCATTCCCGTTATCATGGTCATCGGTGGTGTGTTCGGCTCATCCCTGGGCGGTTCACTGATCACCGAAGTGATCTTTTCGATCCCCGGTCTTGGCCAGTACATCATGGCCGGTCTGAACAACCGTGACTATCCGGTCATCCAGAGCGGGATCCTGATCATATCCACGCTGTTTGCAATCATAATCCTCATCGTCGACGTGGTGTTCGCAATGGTCGACCCGAGGATCCGGTCGCAGTACACGAGAAGAAAAAAGAACAAAGGAGGGAAATCTGATGACGAAACAGGGAAAAAAGCCAAAGAAGCAAACGCGACTGCATGAGATCTGGGTACAGCTGAAGAGGAACAAACTGGCGGTCGTGTCCATGTTCGTCCTGATCGCCCTCGTTCTTGTGGCTGTTCTGGCCCCCGTCCTCTCGCCGTATTATTATGACGAACAGAACGTGGCAAACAAATATGCAAAGCCCAGTGCTGAGCATCCCCTCGGCACGGACAAACTGGGACGTGACATCCTCAGCAGGCTGATCTACGGCACGAGAGCCTCTCTCACCATGGGCATCGTCGCCGTCCTGATCGGCGGATTGATTGGAATCATCATAGGGGCAATCTCGGGATATTACGGCAACTGGGTGGACAATCTGATGATGCGACTGCTGGACATCTATCAGGCAATTCCTATGTTCCTGCTGTGCGTGGCGCTGGCGGCCATCCTCGGTGCCAGCCTTCGGAATGCGATCATAGCGCTGGGCCTCGGCATCGTGCCGGGCTACGCCCGTATCATGCGTGCCTCCGTCATGACGGTAAGGGAAACGGAATACATCGAGTCGGCCAAGTCCATCAACTGCGGCGTGTTCCGTATCATTACCAAGCACATCATTCCCAACGCCATCGGACCTATGATCGTTCAGTTGACGATGGGTGTCGGCAGCTGCATCCTTTCCGGAGCCGCGCTGAGCTACATCGGCCTGGGTGTACAGCCCCCTACTCCCGAGTGGGGCTCCATGATTTCCGAAGCAAGAGCAGTGATGAGACAGTATCCCACTCACGCCATTTTCCCCGGCATCTGCATCATGATCGCTGTCCTGGCCTGCAACCTGCTGGGCGACGGTCTGCGCGATGCGCTGGATCCGCGTCTGAAGAATTGAGGTGGGAAACATGTCGGAAAAACTGCTTGAAATCAAGAATCTGTCGGTTGAATATCATTCCGACGAGGATATCCTGTATGCCGTCAACAACGTAAACCTGTCCCTGGAACCCGGAGAGACGCTGGGACTGGTAGGAGAGACTGGCGCGGGAAAAACGACCATAGCAAAGAGCATCATGCGAATTCTGCCCGCTGCCCAGGCGGAGATCACCTCGGGAGAAATCATTTACCGCGGGGAAAACCTGCTCGCACTGAAGGAAAAGGATATGCAGAAGGTCCGCGGAAACAAGATCGCCATGATCTTCCAGGATCCCATGACGGCCTTGAATCCTGTGGAAACGGTCGGATATCAGATAGCAGAAGCTATAAAGAGACACAATAAGATCAGCCGCAACGAGGCGGCGGACAGAGCCGGGGATATGCTGGAGATGGTCGGAATCCCCAGAGAGCGTCTGGGCGAATACCCGCATCAGTTTTCCGGCGGCATGAAGCAGCGTGTGGTCATTGCCATGGCGCTGGCCTGCAATCCGGAACTGCTTCTCGCGGACGAGCCTACCACGGCCTTGGACGTGACGATCCAGGCACAGGTGCTGGATATGATGCGGGGACTGAAGGATAAACTGGGGACATCCGTTATCCTGATCACCCATGACTTCGGTGTTGTGGCGGACTTCTGCACGGCGGTGGCTGTGACCTATGCT
>JAEEGL013661468.1_pt1 | contig 12332 bp, 9 predicted proteins | sample 9134231 | NCBI WGS metagenome assembly JAEEGL01 (sample SAMN16246548, study PRJNA631951) | gut metagenome | biome: gut microbiome; feature: rumen; material: fiber-attached | host: Bos | place: Iran: Karaj | collected 2018-10 | reverse complement strand
CGAGTAATACTGCTTCATTAATGGGGTTTCGACTGCCTTTCCTGCCATAAAATCTCAAATTAAGGGTACAAAATTAGCGTTTTTTCACTTACTTTGCGCCCCAAAAGAGAAAAATATGCGAAAACTCAGTACCGATGAATTGAACCGCCTCAGCAAGGAAGACTTCCAGAAGGCCGAGAAACTACCTATTATATTAATACTCGACAATATCCGCTCGCTGAGCAATGTGGGCGCGTTTTTCCGCACCGCCGATGCCTTCTGCATCAAGGAATTGGTTTTATGTGGGATAACTGCTTGTCCGCCCCACAGAGAAATCCACAAGACCGCCCTCGGCGCCGACGAGACCGTCAGTTGGCGTTATTTCGCGACCACCGAGGAAGCCTGCCAAACATTAATTAATGAAGGTCACCGGCTTTTCGCCGTCGAACAAGTTGAGAGCAGTATTCCGTTGCAGGATTTCAAGTTTGAGCCACAAACGGCCTACATTTTGGGCAACGAGGTGGAGGGCGTGAGTGAAGATGCCCTACCCTATTGCAGCGGCGCCATTGAACTTCCCCAAGTTGGGACAAAGCACTCGCTGAACGTGTCGGTTTGTGCCGGAATCGTGATGTGGAAAGCCTTCGAGCAGATGAAATTGATGCAGAAATAGTGCTGTTTTACAGTCATTTTTTGCGGAAAAATCGAAAAAACGGCAAAAAAATCAACAATTTGATGTTGACAATAGAAATATTTCCTATTTTTGTAGGCTAATTGGAATAGTTAGACAAAGAACAAATCAAATAACAATTAATTAATTACAAACTTAACACATTTTCGTTATGAAGAAAAAATTGACTTTTTCAAAAATCGTGATGCTCGCCATCATGGCAGTTCTTCCTTTCAGCATGTATGCTCAGGAAGGCAAAAAGCAATCAAAACCGGTTGAAAAGTACTGGTACATTCAGGCCGACGGCGGTCTTTCCATCAACCATGGCGACTTGGCCAACTACAATGGCGGAATTTGGGACGACTTCAACCACTTCAAGAGTCAAGCCTTCCAAAACTGGAATGCCCACTTTGGCGTTGGTTACCAGTTCGGTAAAGTTATCGGTTTGAACCTCAAGGGCGGCTACGGTCTCCTTTCGGGTCACAAGCACGGTCAGGCTCTCGTCTTCTTGGAAGGTACGCCTGCCGGTGTCCATCAAGACCTTGCTCTCACCAAGACCAACTACATTGAAGGCAACTTGAACTTGACTTTCAACCTCTTCAACTTGTTCAACTACAACCCAAGAAGAGTCATCAACTTCGTGCCTCATATCGGTATCGGTGGCATCTATTATAAGGCTGGTGCCGTCAACCAAATGAATGTCGATGGCGAAACCGAAACCGAGGGTGCTGAACTTGCTCCTGCCAAGGACAAGCGCGACCTCACCTTCACCGTTCCCGTTGGTGGTGAATTCACCTTCAACATCGCCCCCAAGTTCGACCTCTTCATCGACTACACTTACCTCTTCACCGGCAAGGACAACCTCGACCAAGTGGCCAAATCAAGCGAAGTGGGCCGTATTGCCAACGATAAGGACATGTACAGCCAACTGAACCTTGGCTTGCGCGTGAAGTTCAACAATCCTTGCGACATCGAGAAGATGGCCCGCGAGTCGAAGAAAATCACCTACCGCGTCAATCCCGACCCGTTGGTTGAAGGCGAAGACGGCAAGGTTTGCTTCGATGTCATCGTCACCATCCCCGCCGAATATTTCGAGAAGCAGGCCGTCATGAACCTGACTCCTTACCTCACCGACAATGGTGGCCAAATCGACCTCGACCCCATCACTTTCGTGGGTGAAAAGGTTAAGGGTGAAGGCGACTTCCGCGTCAACTACAAAGAAGGCGGCGAGTTCACCAAGCACTACTGCAAGGACTATGTGCCCGAGATGGAAAACAGCGAGCTCAAGGCCGACCCGATGTTCTATGTTTACAACGGCAACATCTATCCCAGCCAAGACGAAATCGTGAAGAACACCTACTTCACCCGTGGCGCCACTGAAAAACTGGCCGACGGTGTCATTGCCAAGCCGATTGTGAAAGAACCCGAGCCGGAATACATCACCGTGACCAAGGAAAGAGCCGTCAAGAAACTCACCTACTTCTTCAACAAGGATTCCTATGACATCAACGGCAGAAGAAAACTCAACAAGGAAGCCGACGCTGCTTTCAAAGACCTGCTGAATGCTGGCGAAACCAGAATCGAAATCAGAGCATGGGCTTCACCTGAAGGCGAAGAGGGTCACAACAACGAACTGTCGAACAACCGCGCCAACTCAGCCGACAAGCAGATGAAGAACATCATCAAGAAGGCCAAGAAGGAAGGCATCAACATTGAAGGCAATGGCTATGGTCCCGACTGGAACACCTTCGTTGAACTCGTCCGCAACTCCAACCTGAAGGACAAGGACGCCATCATCAACAATGTGAACAACTCGAGCAACAAGCAGCAGACCATCCGCGAAATGTGCGACATTTATCCTGAACTCGACAAGGACATCCTGCCGCAACTCCGTCGCGCTGAAATCTACACCTTCGAAACCTACGAAGAGCAAGTTCTCAAGAAGTAAGTTTTGACAGTCACCAATGAAAAAGCCGCTCAATCGAGCGGCTTTTTTTGTGTTTAGTAGATGACAAAATCACAACGAAATCCGATGCAGGCCGATTTCGTAAGGCTGGTTGATGGCCTCAATGATGCGCTGGTAATCTTTTTCGTTGGCCACAAAATCAAGGTCATTGGTGTCGAGTAGCAAGATGCGCATGTTGTTCTGCTGCTGGCGAAGGAAGTCAAAATAGCCTTGCTGGATGTTCTCCAAATAAGCGTCGCTGATTTCCTGCTCGTAGCTGCGCCCGCGCTTACGGATATTGGCTTGCAGACGCTCCACATCGGAATACAGATAGACCAATAGTTCAGGCTTGGGCATATCCGAGAAAATGATGTTGAAGAAACGCGAAAACAACTGGTATTCATCGTCTTGCAAGTTGTTTTTCGAGAAAATCAACGACTTTGCCACATAATAGTCCGAAATGATGAAGTCGTGGAACAGGTCGAGCACGCTCAACTTGTCCTTCAACTGCTGGAACCGCAAAGCCAAGAAGGTCATTTCCAACTGGAAGGAATACTTTTCAGGCTCCTTGTAGAACTTGGGCAAAAACGGGTTCTTGTCGCCCTCAAATTCCTCAAGCACAAGTTTCCCGTTGAAGTCGTTGGCGATGCGCGAGGCCAAGGTCGTCTTGCCCGCCCCGATGGTTCCTTCGATGGCTATGTAGTTGTATTGCATACGTTTTCGATTTTTCTGACTTCCGAAAAGTCGTGGCAACGCCTCAACAGTTCGGTTTGGGTAAAATTAAACGCGGGATGCACGAGTTGTGGTGTCACTTCGCATAAAGGCAATAGGGCGAAACGGCGTTGGTGCAGACGCGGATGGGGAATGGTGAGGCTGTCGGTCAAAACGATGCGGTTGCCGTAATAAAGGATGTCCAAATCGGCGGTGCGCGAGGTATATCCCTGGATTTCAGGATGCCTGACGCGCCCCAATTCCCGCTCAATCTCAAGCAACGCTTCCAATAAAGGCTCCGGCTTCATTTCCGTTTCCAAAACGATGACCCGATTCAGGAACCATTCCTCCGCCTTGAAACCCCACGGCTCCGACTCGTAGGCCGACGAAACCTCCAAAATGCGGCCACACCTATTATTAATTAATAGGCAAGCCTGCGCAAAGATTTGGTCTTTGTCGCCCATGTTCGACCCAAAGAGAATGTAACATTTTTCCATACTTCGACATGCTCATTAATCCTCATGGAGATTTTCGGCAAAGGTAAGTTTTTTTTATGTACTTTTGCGGTCTAAACGAACAAAAACATAGCATCATGAAATTCTACAAAGTCGTTTTGGCTGCCTTCATTGGCACCCTGATTGCATTGGTAATCAACTTCTTCATCAAGGTTGGAGTGGTTTCTTCCATGATTTCTAATCTGTCGAAATCCGAGTCGGAAACTTCCACCACCGTAAAGCCCAACTCCGTGCTTTACATGAAACTCGATTACGAAATCCCCGACCGCACCACCGACAATCCGTTTGGCAACATCAATTTCCAGACAATGGAAACGAGCGACGCTACGGGTTTGAACGAGATTTTGCGCAACATCGAAAACGCCAAGACCGATGCCAACATCAAGGGTATCTACTTGGAACTGAGCAGCATCCAGACCTCTATGGCCACCATTCAGGAAATCCGCAACAAACTCATCGAGTTCAAGGAGTCGGGCAAGTTCATCGTGGCTTACGGCGAAAGTTACGGCCAAAGTGCCTACTACTTGGCCTCCATCGCCGACAAGATTTTCCTGAATCCCGAAGGTGCCATGGACCTGCATGGCATGGCCTCGCAAATCATGTTCTACAAGCATCTTTTGGACAAACTCGATGTTGAAATGCAGATTGTGCGCGGCCCGAACAACCGCTTCAAGAGCGCTGTGGAGCCTTACTTCCTCGACAAGATGAGTGAAGCCAACCGCGAACAGATGGACAAGTTGCTTGGCACTGTTTGGGGACAAATCCTTGCAAGCATCAGCCAAAGCCGTAACATCAGCGTGGAGCAACTCAACCAAATCGCTGACAATCTTGACGTTCTGTTCAATGCGCAAAAGGCACTTGAATACGGCTTGGTCGACAACCTCTATTTCAAAGACCAGGTTTTGGACGAACTGAAAGGCCTGACGGGCAGCAACAAGAGCATCAATGCCGTGGGCAATGCCAACTATGCCAAATCCTATAAAGACAAGAATGTCAGCAAGAATGAGGTGGCCATCATTTACGCTTCGGGGCAAATTTTTGACGGCAAGGGCAACGAGGAGCAAGCCATCTATTCCGAAAACCTCAGCAAGACCATCCGCAAGGCTCGCGAAGACAAGAATGTGAAAGCCATTGTATTGCGCGTCAATTCCCCCGGCGGCAGCGCCTTGGCCTCTGCCATCATCGGTCGCGAACTTGACCTGACCAAGGAAGTGAAGCCCGTCATCGTTTCGATGGGCAACTATGCCGCTTCGGGCGGTTACTGGATTTCGGCCAAGGCCGACTACATCTTTGCCGACCCCACTACGCTCACGGGTAGCATCGGCGTGTTTGGCACCTTCCCGAATGCAGAAGGTTTCCTGAACGACAAGATTGGCTTGACTTTCGATGTGGCCAAGACCAACGAGAACGCCGACTTCCCCAACTTCACCCAACCGCTCACCGAGTTCCAATACAACAAATTGCAAGAGATGGTGGGCAAGACCTACAACGACTTTACCCAGCGTGTGGCTGAAGGTCGCGGCTTGCGCCAGACTTTCGTTGACAGCATCGGACAAGGCCGCGTGTGGGCGGGTGCCGATGCCATTAGCTTAGGCCTTGTTGACAAATTAGGCGACATGGAAGATGCCATCGCCTACGCCGTCGAGAAAGCCAACCTCGGCAACGACTACAAGGTGACCGAATGGCCGAAACAAAAGGACTTTTTCACCCGCTTGATGGAATCGATGAACAAGACCGACGAACTTGATGCAGCCATGAAACAGAAGTTGGGCGTGTATTACAACTACTACAAAGGCTTGGAGAACCTGAACAACAACACGGGCATTCAGGCACGGATGCCGTTTGATTTGGTGATTGAATAACCACCGAAGAATTGACTACAAAAATGCGGAGCGGCATGTATCGTTCCGCATTTTTATTTGGGTTTTTGCGATACACAAGTTTGTGGACTGTTATTGAATCTATCATCCCATTACGATATTCACAACACTATAAGAACATCATCCCACTTTGGCATTTTTCGACAATGTGTAAATCTTGCCTTCAAATAACGGACTAACTTTGCAGGTTTTATGCATAGAAAAACCTCAAACCAAATACTCCAAATAATTTTCCGGCGTGACAACCACAGTTTCCTTCACGGGATAAGCCTCCAAGAAAGCCTTGGGAAAATGGGCTTTTTTCGCCGGATTCCATTTCATCTCAAAGGCGGTCATTTGCCCGTCCGTTTCCTCAACCAAATCAATTTCCTGTTGCTGGTTGGTGCGCCAAAAATAAGTGTTGCAGAAATGTTGCCCGTAATGGTTGCGCTTCATCCGCTCTACGATGAAAAAGTTCTCCCATAGTGCTCCCATGTCACCACGCAAAGCTACAGGCGCAAACTGCTGAATGACAGCATTCCGCACACCCGTATCGTAAAAATAGATTTTCTTGCTCTTCTTGAGTTCGTTCCTCAAATTCCGATTCAAGCCACCCAAACGGAAGACCACAAAACATTTTTCAAGCAAATCAATGTACTTGTCAATGGTTTTGTTGTCGGTTTGAAGCATATTCGCCAACTCATTGGTGGAAACTTCACTCCCGATTTGAAATGCCAACGCCTGTACCAATTTCTCAATCAAATCGGGCTTGCGAATATCGTTCAACGAGAAGATGTCTTTATACAAGTAACTTTGTGTCAGTTCGGTAAGATACAAACGTGCCTTTTCAGGATGAGTGACAATATCGGGGTAACTTCCGTATATCAACCTGTTTTCCAAAGTCCGTTTCTCCTCAAGCAATCCGTAAGTCTGAATCATCTCGGCACTTGAAATGGGAAACAGTCGGTACTCCAATTTGCGCCCTGTCAAAGGTTCGTTCAGCCGATTGTGCAACTCAAATGCCGACGAGCCAGTTGCCACCACCTGAACCTCCTTGAAATTGTCCACAATGAGTTTCAGTGTCATTCCAATGTCATTCACCTTTTGGGCCTCATCGATAACGACTAATTTGGCACCGCCAATCAGAAGTTGAAGTTTGGCTACATTTGTCTCGCCCAACAATGCGCGAGTTTCTGGTTCATCACAATTCAGCCATAAGACAGATGGTTCACTCTTTTGAGCCAATTGGTTCAGCAAAGTGGTCTTGCCCACCTGACGGGCTCCAACCAACACAATGGCCTTACCATTATAAAACTGGCTTTCAATAACTTCCTTCAATTTTCTTAGTATCATACCCAATGCTTTGATACTGCAAAAATACTAATTTTATAGACTATAATCCAAAAATAATGCTGATTTTTTGGATTATAGTCTATGTTTTTCGTTTTTTTCACTAAAATATTCACAATCTTCATAGGCACATTAATCACTTTGCGTATCCAATTAGCTCGCTAAGAGGTAAAAGACACTTTTGTCGAGAAAGCCAACCTCGGCAACGACTACAAGGTGACCGAATGGCCGAAACAAAAGGACTTTTTCACCCGCTTGATGGAATCGATGAACAAGACCGACGAACTCGATGCGGCCATGAAACAGAAGTTGGGCGTGTATTACAACTACTACAAAGGCCTGGAGAACCTGAACAACAACACGGGCATTCAGGCACGGATGCCGTTTGATTTGGTGATTGAATAACCACCGAAGAATTGACTACAAAAATGCGGAGCGATATGTGTCGTTCCGCATTTTTATTTGGGTTTTTGCGATACACAAGTTTGTGAACCACAATTTTGTGAACTGATTTGAATTTATTTCAGCACTTGTTTCCACCCCACCAAAAGACGACCCTTTTGCCGCAGCTGGGGCAACACTTGACGACAAACAGCCGCGCCTTGGGCGGCGCAGGGTCTGTCATTGCGCCCTCGGGCAGGTGATGAGGGTGATTTTGGTTTGGCAGCGGGGGCAGGTGCGGGAAAGTGTCATGTGACCATTCATTTCAAGACCCTCCAATGGCCGCCTTTGGTTGGGCCAATATGTTCGATGTAGCCAAGCCCACGCAATTTAGCGAGGTGTTTTTTTATCGCACTTGGCGAAACATTCAATTGCAAAGCCAATTCATCACGGGTGATATTTACATTATCCCGAACCAGCTCCAATACATCCAAAGAAAGTTTTGGAATTTCTTCTTGAATAATTTCTTGGGTACTTTCTTGGGTACTTTCTTGGGTATTTCTTAGGTACTTCTTGGGTACTTCTTGAACATCTTTTATTACTTTCCAAGAACCGTCTTTTTTTGTTCCAACACGCTCTATATAGCCAAGCTGACGCAGTTTGGCAAGGTGCTTTTTTACCGTCTCTGGCGAAATATTCAATTTTACAGACAACTCATTACGAGTTATATACGCATTTTCTCGAAGTAACAAAAAAATATCTAAGGAAGAGCGGGAAAATATTTCTTCAATGTTTTCTTGTATTGGTTCTTGAACATTTTCTTGGGTATTTCTTGGGTATTTCTTGGGTACTTCTTGGGTGCTTTCTTGGGTACTTTCTGCGCTCGCCAATACCTTTCTCTCAAAAGCAACCTGAAACGACAGTCCGACTTCTTTCCAAGTCATCCTTACGTTGGGATAGGCTTTCAACTCATCGTGAATAAGCGCCAAGCCATTGCCCCATTGGTCGATAAGGCCCAAACGCTTGAAAACAGGAGCCAAAACCTTATTGCGCACGTCCGACTGTCTACTCAACATGTCATTATAATCGATAGACGGTGGCAGCAAACCAGGACTGGTTATTTCGACCATGTTGTCATTGATGGAAACTTTCACGTCTTTTCCCGTCAAGGAATAATCCCGATGCACGATGGCGTTCCTAATCACCTCGCGGATGGCTTTCACGGGGTACTCCCATCTTGTTTTGGTATATACACCTTCAACCCATGCCTCCTCGTTGATATGTCGCAAAACGAAGCCATAGGCCTCCTCTGCTTGGGAAAAGACCGGTCCCGTAATGCTTTTTCTGTCAATGAATTGGTCAGCGGATGTCCCTTTGAACCTGCCACACTCCACTTTCGCGTATGGAAACAGCCGCTCGCGTTCCGCACCGTCAGAAAGCAGCACCAAGGCGTTGGTTGCCATCCGCTGTCCGCGTTCCATTCTGAACAACCCCAGTTTTTCCAACACGTTTTCATCCAACACTTCCGATGTCATTTCCTTATAGAACTTCTTGAAGCCGTCAAGTTCCAAATCTTCCGCGACAAGTCCCGAATTCGTGTCGGCATCAAAAGGGAGGTTCCGACGCTGCCGCTCCAATTCCATGATAATGGACTCGTCGGCTTTACGGTTGTTTGAGCCGACACGGATGTAGGTCCCGTTCATCTTGCCTTCGCTTTTGAGATAATAGGGCGGTGTGCTTCCCTTGTACACCTTGACACGAATCAGAGCCTTCCCTTGAATGGCGACCATTGAAATTTCGGGCAGAATGGCCGGAGCGCAACGGTCATAGATGGTGTTGCTCAACCTTTCTTCCATCTGTGGAAAATCATCCTCATTGATACCGACGATGCGTTTTGTCTCGTCTTCAATGCCGATGAAAATCTCGCCTCCCGCATCATTCGCGAATGCGATGGCGGTTTTGGCGATGTCGGAATTGGCTGGTATTTCTCCCTTGAATTCCAATCGGCGGCCTTCCGTCATTTTCTGCAAATCATTCAGTGTCATAGCCTGTCTTTCAAATGATTTGCAAAAATAGCAATTCTTTCCAATCCAACCCGATATTCTGTTTCAAAATCATTCTGCGATTTCTCTCCCTCCCGCCCAAAACAGCACCCGCTTTGGCATTTTGGGATGGGGGCATTATTGAAATCACTCTTCAAACATTTCCATTTCATCCCGAAGTTCTGTCAGCAATTTGCCATTGTACGAAAAAAACTTCGGACCTCGATATGCATCCGAGGTGTTGCGTTTGTCATCAGGCATGAATGTAGAGGCAAAATTCGACAATGTGTAAATTCTGCCTTCAAATTCAATGGTGTTCTCCGAGGCCACTTTTACTGCTTGTCCAGTCGGAGTGAATGTGATAGTTTCCCCAACTTGGATTCCAATCATAGAGAATTTGAAATTGGGCTTTTGCCTTTTATGTTCACAAACCTCACCTGTTGAATCAATGGACTTTGCCTCTTGATTAACAATGTCAATTTCAGCATCATCAAGAGTGGTGGCGATGTCTTTCAGGATGTCTAAGGCGACAAATGGATCCACGTTGAAAAACTCCCTGTTTTGCCTGATGCGCAAAGAAGTCAAGCGGTCAATGGTCTTATGCACCAGTTTTTCAACCTCGTTGTATTTCTTCGTCTTCAATGTAGCGAAAACTTCGAAAGGCAATGGCACAGCGGTGTTGTCCAATTCTTTGGAACGAACATCCACTGGACGTGAACTCTTCCCGATTTTCACCCAATCTTCTTTGAAACTCGGATTGGTCAAAATGTAAACGTAACCTTGGTCTGATTCTTTGGTCATATCCATTATTCTTTTCTGATTTTTCTATAATGCAATTTACCACAATGACACGATTTGTTTTCATAATACTTTCCAGAAATCCAACTCATACATCCTTCCTCTCCGCAGAATGTCTTTTCGTATAAGGATTGTACTGCGTTAGCAAAACTCAATATCTCAAAATCACTTGTTTCTTCCGCCCAAGATGAATAATGACATCCAACCATATTTCTAATGAACATGAAATCGTTAATGTCCTTTACTTCCTTTTCTAATCCTATATTGAGTAGTGCTGATTTTACACCTTTCCAAAGGTCTCCGATTGTGTATTTATCGTCTGGATTACGACTAATTTGACAATTCAAGAAACCGCTAAGCTTTTCACATATCATTTCAAGAAAAGGTCCCGCTGTTGATGCAATAATGTTAATGTCATTGGTATTCAATGCTTTTTTCAAGCGCTCATCTTTCCCTGCATTATTTATTATAGGTCCACCATCAAATGACCATTTAACAATATCAAATTCTTTGAATTGGTGACGGCCACCCTTTGTTGGATTGTTAAATAGATGACGAAGTTGGTTTAACCATGCTCTATCATGACAAGTAATGAATAATTGCCAATCACTGAATTCCCTGAGAACATATGATATAAACTTTGTTCTAATTGTTGCGTCAACGCTCTGTAAGACATCGTCTAGGATTAATATTTTGGCTTGTCCCTTTTCAGCACCGACACGAATCATTGACACATAAAGCAATAAGAGCATTAGGTCGTAATTGGCTTCGCTAAAGATTCTTTGTGGTGGGACTTTCCTTCCGTTTTTTAAAGTGACTATTATTTCAAATGATGCAACTGAAACATCTGCTACAGCAAAATCAATGCTGCTGACAAAATCCACATTTGATATTTCTTTAAAAGCTTTGCTCAAATGCTTTGCAGCCTCTTTGTACCTTTCTTTTAATGATTCAAATTTTTTACCTTCTACATCATCAATTTTTACAAGATTACGCTTTTCTCGGTTTTTTCTTTTTTTTATAGATTGCAATTTGTCGATTTCTTTTGCTAGTTCAATAGCTTTTTCTAATTCTTTGGGATGAAGTGACTGCTTCAGTTTTTTTGATTTTTGTGCAAACCCTATTTCCCCTATGAGACAAAACCGAGATTTTACATAGTTTTCTGCACCAGCATTAAAGATTTGATCAGATTCTTCGTTTTCAATATGTAAAAAGGCTTTCAATTTGTCAATTAAAGAATTACGCTTATTCTTAACTTCTTGCCTTTCCTTTTCTACACGCGCAATTTCAGGATCATCTGTCGTTTTGGCTTTTATTTCAAAATCGTAAATAAACTCGGCAAGTAATAGTTGTTTATTGTCAACTTTTTGATAGTCGTATGCAATAATGTCGTTCCTCCTTAATACGATAGGTGAAAAACAAAATGAATCATGGCATTCCGTTGGTTTTACGTTAATAATATCTTTGTTTGATAATTGATCAAATTCCACATCAATGTCTCTATTATTTATACTAGCATCATCGAACTCAACTGTTGTATGGGCTGTTTTGTATTTTTCATAGAAAACACTAAGGGTTGATGGCCTTTTTTCATTTTCTATTTCTTTTTTCCTTGCTAACCTTGCTTGAAGGTTAAACTCTATCGCATCAATGATTGATGATTTTCCACAACCATTGCCACCATATATAATGGCAGAACATGCTTTCCCGGATTTATCCCGAAAATCCAACGAACAATGTCCTGGAATCCCTCTAAAACTCTCAATATCGATTTTTGCAATTTTCATATTTATTTGGTTTGTATTGTTTTACATTCTTCATCGTTATATTTTCTCGCCAATCTTTCAATCTTTCCAGCGATTTTCAGCCGAAGGCTTTCCGGCGCAAGCACTTCCACATCGTCACCATAACTGAGAATCATAGTCTCCAACTCTTTATTGATGCGCACTTTTAGCCTAATCACTTTATAATCCTCGGTTGTTTCGTCTTTCAGTTCGGTCTGCGACCAATGAATGGGCTTTGTGGCAATGTAAGGATACCGCTTCGCATCGACACGCAGCCTGACTTCTTCAATGGGACGGTCGG
>JAEEGL013346602.1_pt1 | contig 12332 bp, 12 predicted proteins | sample 9134231 | NCBI WGS metagenome assembly JAEEGL01 (sample SAMN16246548, study PRJNA631951) | gut metagenome | biome: gut microbiome; feature: rumen; material: fiber-attached | host: Bos | place: Iran: Karaj | collected 2018-10 | reverse complement strand
TGGTGAGCTGCCTGCCTACGAGAAAGGTGCCAAACTGATTCCTTATCGTGTGGTAGCTCATTATAAGGGTACTGACCTCGTGGGAATGGAGTACGAGCAGCTGATGCCTGCCATTAAGCCGATGGGTGATGCCTTCAAGGTGATTCCTGGTGACTATGTAACAACCGACGATGGTGCTGGTATCGTACATATTGCCCCGAACTTCGGTGCCGACGATGCCTTTGTGGCCAAGAAGGCAGGTATCTGTCCTATCGTGCTGATTGACAAGAAAGGTGCTGAGCGTCCTGTTGTAGACTTGCAGGGTAAGTACTTTGTTATTGACGATCTCGATGCAGACTTTGTGAAGAACTATGTCAATGTTGACGAGTGGAACAAATTTGCGGGCCGTTATGTGAAGAATGCCTATGACGACACGCTGACTGATAAGGACGAAACGCTGGATATCTCCATCTGTATGGACTTGAAGGCCCAGAAAAACGTGTTCAAGATAGAAAAGCACGTCCATAACTATCCTCACTGCTGGCGTACCGACAAGCCCGTACTCTATTACCCGCTTGATAGTTGGTTCATCAAGAGTACGGCAAAGAAAGAGCGCATGTCAGAACTAAACAAAACCATCAATTGGCAACCCGAGTCAACGGGTACAGGTCGTTTTGGTAACTGGCTCGACAACCTGAACGACTGGAACCTCTCTCGTTCACGTTTCTGGGGAACTCCGTTGCCTATCTGGCGCGATGAGGATGGCAAGGAGATCTGTATCGGAAGTGTCGAGGAACTCTATAATGAGATTGAGAAGGCCGTCAAGGCAGGATTCATGCAGAGCAACCCATTGAAGGATAATGGTTTCGTGCCTGGTGATATGGCTAAGGAGAACTACGATAAGATCGACCTGCATCGTCCGTATGTGGATCAGATCGTACTTGTCTCTGAGAGTGGTAAGCCCATGAAGCGCGAGACAGACCTGATTGATGTTTGGTTTGACTCTGGTTCAATGCCTTACGCTCAGATCCATTATCCATTCGAGAATAAGGATTTGATAGATGAGGGTATCGCCTTCCCCTGTGATTTCATCAACGAGGGTGTCGATCAGACGCGTGGTTGGTTTTTCACACTGCATGCTATTGCTACCATGATTTTCGACTCAGTAGCCTTCAAGAACGTGATCTCTTCTGGTCTCGTGCTTGATGCCAAGGGTAATAAGATGTCGAAGCACGTTGGTAACGTGGTGAATCCATTTGATATGATTGACAAGTTTGGCTCAGATGCTGTCCGTCTGTATATGATGACCAACTCTGAGCCATGGGATAACCTGAAGTTCGACCCCGAGGGTGTGGATGAAGTGCGCCGTAAGTTCTTCGGTACCTTATATAATACGTATAGCTTCTTTGCACTGTATGCCAATGTGGATGGTTTCGACCCCGCGGCAGCACAGGTGGCATTTGAGAAGCGTCCTGAGAGTGACCTCTGGATTCTGTCGTGTCTGAACACCCTGATCAAGGGTGTTGAGTCAGAGCTTGACGGCTATGATCCCACACGTGCAGGACGTCTGATCGACGCCTTTGTGAATGATGACTTGTCGAACTGGTATGTACGTTTGAACCGCAAGCGTTTCTGGGGTAAGGAGATGAGTGAGGATAAGCTCTCGGCTTATCAGACACTCTATACTTGCCTGATGACAGTGGCTAAGCTGCTGGCTCCGTTTGCACCGTTCTATGCCGATCAGCTGTATAAGGATCTGGGTGGCGAGCTCGACTCAGTACACCTGGATAAGTTCCCTGTAGCCGATGAGTCGCAGATTGATAAGGACCTCGAGGCCCGTATGCAGATGGCCCAGAAGATTACATCTATGGTACTCGCCCTTCGCAGAAAGGTGAATATTAAGGTGCGTCAGCCGCTACAGGCCATCATGATTCCAGCTGTTGATGCTGAACAGAAGAAGCACATTGAGGCTGTGAAGGACCTGATTATGAACGAGGTGAACGTGAAGGAACTCCGTTTTGTAGAGGGTGCCGGTGTGCTGGTAAAGAAGGTGAAGTGTAACTTCCGTACGATGGGTAAGAAGTTTGGTAAGCTCATGAAGGGTGTGGCTGCCGCTATGGATACCTTGAGTCAGGAGCAGATTGCACAACTAGAGCAGCAGGGCACTATCGCTATCGAGGTAGAGGGTCAGGCTCTGACGGTTGAGGCTGTAGATGTTGAAATCATCAGCGAAGATATTCCTGGTTGGTTGGTAGCCAACGAGGGTAACCTCACAGTAGCCCTTGAAGTTGAGCTTACTGATGAACTGAAGAACGAAGGTATGGCCCGTGAACTGATCAATCGTATTCAGAACATACGTAAGGAAAGTGGTCTGGAGATTACTGATCGCATTGCTGTGGTACTTTCACCTAATGCCGATGTTGAGAAGGCTGTGGAGAGTTTTGGTGAGTATATTAAGACTCAGGTTCTGGCAGACAATATCAATGTGCAACCCAATGATGGTCAAGAGATTGAGTTCGATGATTTCAAGTTGAACATTAAGGTAGTGAAACAATAAAAATCAATAACAATAACTTAAAAATTATGGCAGAAAAGACACGCTACACTGATGAAGAGCTCGAGGAGTTCCGTCAGATTATCAACGAAAAACTGGCTTTGGCTAAGCGCGATTATGATGAGATGATGCGCGTGCTGACGAACCAAGATTCTAATGATGTTGATGATACATCGCCTACGTATAAGGCTTTGGAGGAGGGTAGTGCTACCCAAACCAAAGAAGAATTGATTACGATGGCAGCTCGTCAGCAGAAATTCATTCAAGGTTTGAAGGCAGCGCTTGTACGTATTGAGAATAAGACTTACGGTATCGATCGAATCACGGGCAAACTGATTCCCAAGGAGCGCCTGCGTGCCGTACCTCATGCTACGCTGAGCGTTGAATCCAAGATGAACCAGAATAAACGGTGAATACTTCAAGAAACTCGCTGATTACCAAAGGCAGACTGGCAATCATTTTGGTGGTTGCCATTCTCTTGATTGACCAGGTTATCAAGATCTGGGTAAAGACAACGATGGTTCTCCACGAGAGCATTCATGTGTTCGACTGGTTCTACATCACCTTCATCGAGAATATGGGAATGGCCTTTGGCATGCAGTTGGGTAGTAAGCTGATCTTGTCGTTATTCCGTGTTGTTGCCATCGGTCTCTTAAGCTATTATATCTGGCAGCAAGTGCGTCGGAATGCACGCACAGGCTATATCATTTGTCTGTCGGTTGTGTTGGCTGGAGCTGCTGGAAATCTGATTGACTGTCTGTTCTATGGCTTGATGTTCACGGAGTCCTCTCCTTATTATGTCTCTTATTTTGTTCCTTTCGGTACAGGTTATGCACCTTTTCTGATGGGTAAAGTGGTGGATATGTTCTATTTCCCACTGATTGAGACAGATTGGCCCAGATGGATGCCTTTTGTAGGTGGTGAGCATTTCATTTTCTTTAGTCCGGTGTTCAATTTTGCAGATGCCTGTATTAGTGTGAGTGTAGTGTGGCTGCTTTTGTTCTATCGACGGGAGATTAGTTCAATTGGTCATGAAATGGAGTAGAAGCTATCTTGTCATGCCGTTGACTTTGCTGCTGCTTGCAGCTTGTAAGCCAAAGGTTCCTAGCCATGTTATACAGCCTGGTAAAATGGAAGATGTGCTTTACGACTATTATCTGGCTCAAGGCATGTCGTACACTCCGACAGAAGAGGGGATGGAATACAGTCGGGAGTATAATCGAAGACTTGCTTTGAAGAAGCATGGATATACTCAAGAGGACTTCGACTCGTCAATGGTTTGGTATTTTAATCATCTGGAAGAACTCTTTAAGATCTACGAAAGTGTGCAGCATCGTTTAGGTGAAGATGCGTTGGCACAGGGTACGTCAGTACGTGAACTTCAGCAGTTTACAACCTATCTGCATACGAGTGATACAACTGATGTGTGGGAAGGAAAGCGCTATCTGTTGTTGTATCCCCAAGCACCGTTCCATATTTATCAGTTCAAGCAGAAGGCTGATAGCAGCTATCATGCCGGTGACAGTTTCCTTTTTACCTATGGTACTACCTTCTTTGTACAGAGTGGAATACGTAGTGCACAGGTATATCTGGCTCTTACTTATGACAATGACAGTGTTGTAACCCGTAATTATGCTGTTCCTACCTCAGGTATAGGTTCTGTCCGTATCCCTTCATTGGATCATGCGCTCAAAGAGTTGCGTGGTTACATCATTATGAACCGACATGATACAAAGAGAATGGATAATGAAGTGTGTATGCTCTTCCTTGATCGCATACAACTGTTGCGTATTCGTAAGAAGAAAGATAGTGTACCCAATGATATGTCGAAATAGATTATTGTTTAATTAAAACTAGAAACCGATATGAAACTACGATTGTCAATCATGAATTTCCTGGAGTTTGCTGTGTGGGGAGCCTACCTCACCTGTATGGGAAATTATCTCGGCGTAGCAGGACTTGGTGATAATATTGCCTGGTTTTATGCCATCCAGGGAATCGTTTCAATCTTTATGCCCACACTAATGGGTATCATTGCTGATAAGTATATTCAGCCTCAGCGTGCCTTAAGTCTCTGCCATCTGTTGGCAGGTGGATTTATGCTGGGTTGCTGGTGGCTGGGTTTACAGGCTGGTTTTGGACAGGAGCTTGAAGCGAAGACGCTCTTTATAACGCTCTATACCTTGAGTGTGGCATTCTATATGCCGACCATTGCTCTGTCGAACACCACCGCTTTCACTATTCTGAAGAAGAATGGACTTGATACGGTAAATGATTTCCCACCTATCCGTGTGTTGGGCACAGTAGGTTTCATCTTGACGATGTGGTTTGTGAACTGTGCTTGTTGGGAAGATGGTACTTTCTCGCTCACATTTGCTGAAAGTGCCCATAAATTCCAATATACATATATGCAGTTCTTCGTATCTGGTATACTGAGTTTTGTTCTTTGTATATACTGCTTCACATTACCTGAATGCAAACTCGAGCCCAAACATGGGGTTTCCCTAGCCGAAAGTTTTGGACTGAATGCTTTTAAACTCTTCAAGACGAAGAAAATGGCACTATTCTTTATCTTCTCTGCTCTTCTGGGTATGTGTCTTCAGGTAACCAACGGATATGCGGGACCATTTATTACGAGTTTCAAAGGGAGTGCCGATGCAGCTATAGCCACATCGTTTGCTGCCAATAATGCGACGTTGCTTACATCTATCTCACAAATCTCTGAAGCACTTTGTATCCTGATGATTCCTTTCTTCCTGAAGCGTTATGGTATCAAGATTGTCATGATGATGTCCATGTTCGCCTGGGTGTTCAGATTCGGCTTCTTTGGTATAGGTAATCCCACGATGCCTGGTGTGATTATGTTTATATTGTCGTGTATAGTCTATGGTGTTGCGTTCGACTTCTTTAATGTCTCAGGTGGTATCTTTGTAGATCAGGAGTGTGAGCCATCTGTAAAGGCCTCCGCCCAGGGACTGTTCATGATGATGACCAATGGTGTAGGTGCAACGATAGGAACACTTGCTGCGGGAGAGATTGTGAACTACTATTGCAGTTGGCAAGATGGATACCTGCAAGGAGACTGGACCACCTGTTGGTTTGTTTTCTCTGGCTTTGCCCTTGTGGTGGCAGTATCATTCGCTTTGGTCTTCCATCCTGAGGCTAAGAAATAAAATCTTCATATAAAGATGAAAGAAACAAGATACTTTTTTGTACCTGATGCTGCTCATCAACAGGAGTTGCCACAAGAAGAGGCGATGCATGCGATGCGTGTGCTCAGACTGAAAGGTGGCGATGAACTCTTTCTGATGGATGGTGAAGGTTGCTTTTATCGGGCACAGGTGACGATTGCTGCTACGCGTAATTGTTACTATGAGATTCTTGAAACTTTACCTCAGGAACCTCAGTGGCATGGGCGTCTGCATTTAGCCATCGCACCCACGAAGATGCTTGATCGTATCGAATGGATGCTTGAAAAGGCAACAGAAGTGGGTATTGACGAAGTGTCGTTCCTGAATTGTGCATTCTCTGAGCGAAAGTTGCTTAAGCTTCCGCGTCTTGAAAAGATTGTGGTTTCTGCTGTTAAACAGAGTCGTAAGGCCTGGAAACCCGAACTTCATGAGATGATGATTTTCAAGAAATTTATTGCCGCCCATATGGAAGGACCACGCTATATTGCCCATTGTTATGATGAGATCCCCCGTGTGAATCTTTTCGATCAACTGAGCCAGCAGAATAGTGACGATGCCTTGGTGTTGGTGGGACCTGAGGGTGACTTCTCCATCGAGGAGGTTCGTCAGGCTGTTGATGCAGGATTTGTCTCTGTGGATCTTGGACGTAGTCGCCTGCGCACTGAGACTGCTGGTCTTGCTGCAGTAATGATGATGCATCTTGCAAAACAAAGATAAAATAACAACATAATAATATAATAATATGACTGACGAGAAAATTTTGGCAACTATTAAGCCTGACGGTGAGTGTTGGCAGCCGGAAATTGAAAAAATGCCACGTGAGCAGCTCAGACAGTTGCAAGTTAAAAAATTGAAGGAGACAATCAATGTTTGTCTGAATTCACCGTTTTACAAGAAGCGCTTAGGCGAGTTAGGTATTACGGCAGATTCCATCAACACGCCTGAGGACATTCGTAAGATTCCCTTTACCACTAAGGCTGATCTTCGTTCAAGTTATCCTTTTGGATTGGTAGGAGGTAATATGAATGAGGCGGTTCGTCTGCATTCCTCAAGTGGTACCACTGGCCAACCAACGGTGGTGGTCTATTCTGAGCATGACATCTGTTCATGGGCTAATATGATTGCCCGTAACATGTATATGGTGGGGTGCCGTAAGGAAGATGTCTTCCAGAATTCCAGCGGTTATGGTATGTTTACGGGTGGTCTTGGATTCCAATATGGTGCTGAGTGGCTTGGTTGTATGACCTTACCTGCCGGCTCTGGTTTCACTAAGCGTCAAATCAAATTTATCACGGATTTCGGTACCACCTGTCTGCATGCAATTCCTTCTTACGCTATCCGTTTGGCTGAGGTGATTAAAGAAGAGGGTATTGACATTAAGAATACAAAACTTCATACACTCTTTATCGGAGCAGAGCCTCATACAGAGGAACAGCGTCGCCGAATTGAAAAGATGTTGGGTGTGAAAGCCTATAACTCATTTGGAATGACAGAGATGAATGGTCCTGGTGTAGCTTTTGAGTGTAAGTATCAGGATGGTATGCATCTCTGGGAAGATAATTATATCGTTGAGATAGTTGATCCTGACACACTGGAGCCTGTTCCTGATGGTGAGATGGGAGAGATGGTGCTCACCACACTCGACCGTACCATGATGCCTATATTAAGATATCGTACGCGTGATTTGACACGTATTATCCCCGGTGAGTGCAAGTGTGGACGTACGCATCGTCGTATTGATCGTATCAAGGGACGTACTGATGATATGTTCATCATCAAGGGTGTGAATGTATTCCCGATGCAGGTAGAGAAGATTCTGGTACAGTATCCGGGATTAGGTAGTAACTATCTTATCACTCTTGAGACCATCGATGATGTTGACGTAATGACTGTCGAGGTTGAACTCGAAGGATTGGAGACTGATATCTATCCTGAGATTCAGAAGATGACGAAGAATATCACGCGGGCATTGAAGGAAGAAATTCTTCTTACACCTGTTGTCAAACTTGTCAAGAAGGGTAGTCTGCCTGTCTCTGATGGTAAGGCTGTTCGTGTGAAAGACCTTAGACCCTCACGCGGATGAGACTTGCTGTCATAACCCTCTGTTTGGCTTTAAGTCTGACTGTAAAAGCTGGCGAAAGCATTACCATACGTGATGCTTTCCGCCAGATGCCAGACTCATTATTGCCTACACTCACACAGAATAATCGCCTCGATTTCCTCGATTTCCACGATGCTGGAATGAAGGCGGAGGTAAAGAATCGTTTAGGTGGTACAAGTCTGATGACAGTCCTCACTGATGACAGCCTTTCCCTGCAAGTGAGTCCTGCAATGCGAGTTGATATTCTTTTGCTTACGTTGCCAGAACCACTTGACAGTGTGCATCAGGTGATTGTAGTGGGAGAGACTTTCTTGGCTGATTCTGTATATGGTGAGACGATGGTCCACTATTTCACAATCGATTGGCATCCGATTCCCGATCCACCGCTAAACGAAATCCAACAGCAGCGGATAGATGGTATGAAGTTGCAAACGATTCTTAAATGGGACGATGAACATTTAAATAAAGTTAATAATGGAATCTAATGTGATAACAAATGTGCAGTTTTTGGAAAAAATCCCTAAATTTGCATCGTGTTTTTCATGGTATTAGATTATTAAGGTTAATTAATGGATCTTATTTATCGCGAGATAAGTACTATTCGAACTCCATGCGCAATACAAAACGTTTTATTTGTAATGCGAATGGTTCAAAAAAAGGGAGCCTGAGAAGGTTCCCTTTTTCTTTCTATTCGAATATACTTATTTAAATGGAATAGCCATCTTTTCTTTTATCAGCTGTCTTGCCGTTTCTTCGTCGATGGTGAAGACATGATTGAGAATGCCGAAAGAAACAACTTTAAAGTCGTCTTTATAGGTAACATACCCGATGTTGAATAAAGTGTGATCCTTAATCATCAGATTTGATTTGAGATAGGCATCTACAAGATCCATGGTGAAGACTGTACCAATGGAAATAATCTCTGTACTGCCAAGAGGATTCTTATTCATTTCAGAGTTAACAACTTCGGAAATAATACCTTTAATGGCTTCGCGATGAGCTGTACGATCAGGACATGTTGCCACAAGTACTACACCCAGCGCTAATAAAAACAAGATGACGAATATAAACTTTTTCATTTTTTACTATTTTCCATATTTACTGGGGTGAAACGGAATTCTGTTGCGTCAATGTAGTGAACATCGTATTTGCCGGCATACTTTACAATATAGTCTTTTTTCATCTTGGCATATTTCTTCTCAATATCTTTACGATTGAGAGAGGATACTACCACAACTGTGCGATTCTTTAAACCAAGAGCATCGGCACAGAAATTACGCAGTTGATATGAGTAATTACTGCGGCCTGCAAGTATTTTCTTCTTGGGCATCAACCATACACTATCAACTTCCTGAATATCTGTGAAGAAAATGATGGAGTCATTAAATGAAGCGACAAATCCAAACATGTATGCTTTGGGCACTACACGATTTTGGGCTAAAGAGGGCACGTAAGCCAAAGCTGCTATCAGTACTGCAGCAAGGGAAATGTGTCTAATGAATTTCATTTATCCTAAATACGTTTTTAATATTTTATTCTTTGTACTTGTTCGGAGCTTGCGGATAGCTTTCTCCTTGATCTGACGAACGCGTTCGCGCGAAAGTCCGTATTTCTCACCAATCTCCTCAAGCGTAAGCTCTGCCTCGTTAATACCATAAGAGGCCTTGATGATACTCCGCTCACGTTCGTTAAGCACATTAAGTGCCTCTTGTATCTCCGATTTGAGAGACTCTTCAACGAGGGACATATCTGTTGTGGGATTGTCATCGTTGATCAGAACATCGAGCAGATTACTATCCTCATCACCAGAAAAAGGTGCATCTACGGATACATGACGCCCACTGATATTCATGGCCTCGTCAATCTTATCCTGTGGCAAGTCTATATTATCTGCTATCTCATCCACTGAAGGACGACGCTCATTAACCTGTTCAAACTTGCTAATCTCACGATTAATCTTGTTGACGGAACCTACTTGGTTGAGCGGGAGCCTTACAATACGGCTCTGTTCTGAGATAGCTTGCAGGATACTCTGACGGATCCACCATACAGCATAGGAGATAAACTTAAATCCGCGTGTCTCATCGAAACGCTCTGCAGCCTTAAGCAGCCCCAGATTACCTTCGTTGATGAGATCGCTCAGGGTGATACCCTGATTCTGATACTGCTTAGCTACAGATACTACAAAACGGAGGTTGGCTCGTGTGAGCCTTTCCAACGCTTTTTGGTCACCGGCCTTAATGCGCTGTGCGAGTTCAACTTCTTCCTCAGCCGTTAGCATTTCCTCCTTACCTATCTCTTGAAGATATTTTTCAAGGGAGGCGCTCTCACGGTTGGTGATTGATTTAGTGATTTTAAGTTGTCTCATGATAGTTCCGTTTTTTTAGCTTGACTGCAAAAGTAGAACATTTTCTTGAAACAACCAAAAAAAAAGCCACGAATTTGCATCTTCGTGACTTTTTTCATGATTTTTCGTTTATTCGTTCTGCAAAGGTACTGCGAAATAGCCTTTCTTGCCAGTCGGATAAATACCCTGAATATAGAGTACAGGCTCCTTACTGGTAGATGCTTCCTTGACTACATTCTGAAGATCGTCAATTGTCTTGATACTCTGATCATTAACCTTCTGGATGACGAATCCCTTAGGTACACCAGCATCCTTCAGTTTTCCACCACTTATCTTCATCACTTCAAGACCATAACCGATATTGAGCTGCTCCTTCTGGGCATCTGTGATGGCGCGGAAACTACCACCCAATACATCAAGGTCGGCATTCTTTACCACCTTTGTGTTACCTTGCTCATTCTTCAGTGTAGCACTTACAGTGTGACTCTTTTTGTTGCGCAGATAGGTCAGGCTAACCTTATCGCCAGGACGCTTCTTGGCAAGAATACCCTGAAGCTCACCGAACTTGGTGACTTTCTGACCATCGACTGCGGTAATCACATCACCTTCCTTCAGACCAGCTGCCTCAGCTGCACCATCTTCAACAACCTTAGCCACATAGATACCTTCCATCGTACCGAGATCAACTTCCTTATCTTTCTCTTTCTCAGCATCAACGAAGTTCTTAACGTCTGTACCCTGAATACCGATCATGGCACGCTGCACATTACCAAACTGCTTGAGATCATCTACCACCTTATTCATAATAGTGGTGGGGATGGCAAAACCGTAACCGATATTTGAACCAGTCTGAGAATACAACATTGCATTGATACCTACGAGCTCGCCGCGTGTGTTGACAAGTGCACCACCAGAGTTACCCTGATTGATGGCAGCATCGGTCTGGATAAACGATTCTACGCCATTGGCACCAAGTGTACGGGCTTTGGCTGAAATGATACCTGCGGTGACTGTGTTGTTTAGTCCGAGAGGATTACCTACGGCGAGGACCCATTCACCGACACGAACATCATCGCTATTAGCAATGGTGATGGCAGGCAGATTTTTGCCGTCAATCTTGATGAGTGCAAGGTCGGTTGTCTTATCGGCACCGATTACACGTGCAGAATATTCTTTATTGTCTGTCAAACTTACTGTCAATTCGTCAGCACCATCTACAACGTGGTTGTTGGTGACAATATAACCGTCGGCAGAGATGATGACACCTGAACCTGCTGCTGCACGCTTAGGAGTCTGTACCTGACGTTGGCGCTTGCCGTTATTTCCTTGCCCGCGGCCAAAGAATCCACCAAAGGGATCTGAGAAGAAATCCTCGAATGGATCGCTGTATTCAACAGTTTGGATCTTTGAGTTCTGCACAGATTTAATATACACTACTGATGGGAGTGCCTTCTCTGCAGCATAAGTTAGATCGACAGGTTGTCCGGCAGGAGCTGAAGCTACGACGGGAGCAGGAGCTGTAGCAGCATTTGTGTTTGTGATGGCAGCTACAGAAAGAACTAAAGCAACAACGCATACGGCTGGTGTTGCTACATTTACAATCTTTTTCATATTCTTATTCATTTTATATAATGTATTTAATTCAACATTGGCAGCTAGGCTGCATTAATTCACACACAATTTGATGGTGCAAAGATAGGGGCAAAAATTGGTTTACTGACAAAATGTCGTGAATATTTGTCCCAATTTAACAATTGTGGTCAGATGCTTAACGGGCATTTGCGATTAACAGTTTAAATCTTAAATTACTGACAAAATTAAGGTTTTTGGTTTGTTTTAGTTGCAAATATTTAATTATACCCACTTTTTCTGACTTTTTTTTTCGATTTTCCAAATAAATAGTTTAACTTTGCAACCGAAAGCACTGTCACGGTCTGCCGCTGGTGCCATCTTGGTACGAGAGGAAAGTCCGGGCAGCATAGGGTACCCCACTTCTGAAAGTGGAAGCTATTGGTGACAGTAGGTGAGGGCAGAAGAGAATGACCGCCTTGCTTTGGTGAGGTAAGGGTGAGAAGGTGGTGTAAGAGACCACCAGCCGGTGGGTGATCATCGGGCTGTGTCTGCTGGGGGCTGCAAGTTCGCGTAAACCGTCGTCTGAGG